>ENA-ORTN01001189-ORTN01001189.1-human-gut-metagenome-genome-assembly--contig:-NODE-1189-length-26743-cov-7.220549_pt1 | contig 26743 bp, 19 predicted proteins | sample MGYA00242070_ERZ509189 | MGnify/ENA primary metagenome ERZ509189 (study PRJEB26280, sample SAMEA2338821) | human gut metagenome | biome: human gut; feature: human-associated habitat; material: faeces...
CCCGGCTCAGGCGGTCACAGCGTCCGCTGTCCGGAGCAGTACGGCTCGTCCGGCGAGTACCGGCGTTGCGCCGGAACAGTTCGGGGCGAAGGGCGACGGGATCGCGGACGACCTGCAGGCTCTGCAGGCCGCGATGCAGCAGGCCAGCGCGTCCGGTCAGCCTCTCGAGCTGACGGCGGGGGCGGTCTACCGCTTCTCCTCCTGCCTCGGACTGCCCAGCGGACTGACCATCCAGGGAAACGGCGCTGTCCTGCTCAGTGATATTCAGTACCCTGACCTGAGAGAGGACCGTGTGGCGGTGGAGCTTATGAAAGACTCTGATGATGACCGCGCCCACGACGTCCGGCTGGAAAATGTGACCTTCCGGGCAGCGGACAGCTGTCAGGCCAACTATATGCTCCGGGTGATGCTCGCCCGCAATGTGGAATTTGTGGGCTGCACCTTCGACTGTGAGCCCAACGAGTGGGGGCGCTGCGCCGCCGACCTGTATGGCGGCAACGAGAATATCCGTTTTGAGGGCTGTGTATTCCGCCAGATGACCTCCGGCGCGTCCGGCGGCATCTGGGTGCGCAACTGGACAGACAGGGTGGAGAGCCGGAATATCCGCTTCCAGAACTGTGAATTTTACAAGTCCGGTGCCGACGAGCTGCTGGCGGTCTGGGGATGGGGCGGCGCGGTGCGGGATGTCGTCCTCTCGGGCTGCAGCTTCTATGAGACACAGACGCAGGAGGCGCTGGATGCCGATCATCGCCCGGTGTGGTTCATCACGCTGGGGCAGAGCGGCACCACAGACGTCCGGATGGAGGATTGCACCGTCCGTGCGGAGTATTGCGAGACCATTTTCCGTATGGTAGGCGATAAGACCCGCGCCGTCGTGGACAACTGCGACATCACCATGAAACAGCCGGACAGCATGGCAAAGCACGATATGAAAAAGGGCGCGAACCCCATGCTGGCCCGGGGCAATGACCGTGCCGACGGCAGCACGGTCATCCAGAACAGCCGCATCACCCTGAGCGGCGACAACGGGCGGCGCATCTGCTATCAGCTCAGCGCCTTGAAAGGAAATACGCTGGACGTCTCCCTCGGCTACGGCATCGCCAGCACGAAGGAAGTCAGCGGCAACACCATCCGGGGCCGGATACGGCATAAAGTCTTTCAGGACTGCTCTGGCGTGGAGAATAACAATGTAGAAGTGCGGAGATTCTCGATTCTGGGATGAACCGCTCATAAAAAGGAGGTTTTATCATGCGAAGAAAATTTATTGCGGCGGTCACATCGGGCGTTCTGGCCCTGACGGTCATGGCAGCTCTGCCCACCCATGCGGAGGCGGTGAGCATCTGGCTTGACCGTACCCCGGGGACGGAAAGCGTCGAGACGGTAGTATTATTGTCCAAACTCAAAGTCGACCATCATATCGAAATAGAACTTAAGATGGATGAGTTGGATTTAACGGCGGCGGAAAGTAAAGCAACCTACGATGAAATCAAAGCTTATGTTTTGAACAAGTACGGACTAAAAGTAAGCCAGCTTTATATCGCTCAGATAAAAAGAAAGTGTGGAATCATCGAAAGAAAAAATTATAACGTATCCAAAAAGGAAGATGCGAAAGTACCGCAGTGCCCGCCAGAGAAAGAGGCAGCGATTATGGACGCATTAAAGCATTTTCAAATGATTTGAAAAATTTTATAAATACGCCGTTTTCGGACGGCGCTCACTTCAAAAGGTGTTGCTTTCGGGCAGCGCCTTTTGTTTTGCCGGTCTGAGAGAAAAGGGGGTGAAAACATGGCCGAGCCGGGTGCATTGGATTACTTTTACGGAACGGAGGCAGAACAATATACCTTTTACCGGATTCCGAAGGTGTTGTTTACCGACCCCGGCTTCCGGCGTATAACAGCAGACGCGAAAATCCTGTACGGCCTGATGTTAGACCGCATGGGGCTGTCCATACGCAACGGCTGGCTGGACGAACAGGAGCGCGTGTTCATCTACTTCACGTTGGAAGAAACGATGGACGCGATGTGCTGTGGCCATAATAAGGCGGTGTCCCTGTTCACCGAGTTAGACAAGGTGGGCCTGATCGAGCGCAAGAAGCAGGGCCAGGGCCGCCCCACAAAAATCTATGTCAAGAACTTTATCCGGAAAGAGGAAGTCAAGACTTCCGAAAACCGGAAGTCTGCACTTCCCGAAACCGGAACTCTTGACTTCCGAAAATCGGACACAATCAATACTGATAAGAATAAGACTGATAGGAACGATACTGATCCATCTATCCATCCGGCGGCGCAGCCTTCGGAGGATAGACCGCCTACGGCGGCTGATGCGATGGATACGATACGGGCCTATCGGGAGATTTTGAAGGAGAATATTGAGTATGACATTCTCCGGAAAAACCTGGGCTATGACTGCGACCTGCTGGATGAAATTCTGGACATTCTGGTAGATACGGTATGCAGCACCCGAAAAATGATCCGCATTGGAGGCGAGGACTACCCAAAGGAGGTTGTGAAAAGCAGACTGCTGAAGCTGGACTCCGGCCACATCGAGTATGTGATCAGCAGCCTGCATGAGAATACGACGAAGGTGCGGAACATTCGTGCCTACCTTCTGACCTCCCTCTACAATGCCCCTACCACCATCAACAGTTACTACACCGCACTTGTCAATCACGATATGTACGGCAGCGGGTAACTGTTTTTTCATACTCAAATGAGGGCGGCGAGCCGGTCTTATCCGGCCCGCCCTTGGTTACCAATCTGCAAATGAACGGCACTGTGTCAAGAACGCGCACGGTGCGCGTTCATTTCATTCTTGACGCGGGGCCGTTGGTTTGCCACCCGGCACGAAGCCGGAGAAAGGAGCGACCCCATGAAGAAACCATTTGCTTACATTTCTGCCGCCTGGAGCGGCCAGGAATTTACCGACACCGACCAGGCGGTGGTCTACTGCCGCAAGGTCTATCAGGCCGGTTTTACCCCGATCTGTCCCGTCCTCTATCTGCCGCACTTCCTCAATGACTCCATCCCCGCCGAACACAAGGACGGGATTGATATGGCGCGGGAGCTGCTGCGGCGCAGCCATGTGTTGATTGTCTGCGGCGACGAGGTGGACGAAGCCGTAAAGAACGATATTGCTGTGGCGCAGCGGCTTGGCATTACGGCCACCACGCTGGACGGCATTTTGAAAATCCGGAGCCAGGGCCATGAAGAAGCCCGTTGATTTCTTTCACCGGCGGCTGCGTTTCCTGCTGCACCGACTGGTGGTGCCGCCTTAGTATTCTGCTTTCCATTTCCACCCTGCCGGAAAGGAGGATAGCCCATGCAGGAAGAATTGGAACAAAAATCTGTGGCGATCAGCATTAAAGCGGGAAAGCTGACCGCAAATCTCTTGAAAAAGGCCCTGGAAAAAGCCCTGGCAGAAATGACAAAAAGCCAGAAGAACCCGAAAATTTATAAGGGCAAGCAGAGTGTGAAGCACCTTGTCCGGCAGGGCGCAGGCGTTTCCAATATCGAGATCACAGATGGTAACATCAAGTCCTTTGAGCGTGTTGCCCGTAAATACGGTGTTGATTTCGCACTGAAAAAGGACACCACAAGCCAGCCCCCCCGCTATCTGGTCTTTTTCAAGTCACGGGACGCGGATGCGCTGACCGCCGCTTTTGCGGAATATTCCGGCAAGGTGGTAAAGCGCCAATCCCAGGAAAAGCCGTCGGTTCGCCGTCAGCTTACACAGCTTCAGGAGGTTGTCCGGAAAATGGCGCAGTCTCTCTCCCGCAACAAACAGCAGGAGGTGACGCGATGAAGAACCTGCCAAAAATCAATCCGTCAAAGGCACTCAAAGCCAGCCTTCCCTACCTGATTGCCGGTCTGCTCTGCACGAAGCTGGGGGAAGCCTACCGGCTGACTACCGGTGGCGATGTGATTGACCGGCTACTGGCAGCATTTACAAAGCTGGGGCTGGTATTTCAAAACCCGTTTCCCAGCCTTCATCCCTTTGACCTGCTGGTGGGCGCAGCGGCGGCTGTGCTGCTGCGTCTGGTGGTCTGGTCGAAGATCAAGAATGCGAAAAAGTATCGGCATGGAGAAGAATACGGCACGGCCCGATGGGGCAACGAAAAAGATATAGCGCCGTTCATCAACTCCGATTTCTCCCAAAATATCCTGTTGACCGATACGGAGCGGTTGACCCTTGGAAAGATTGCCGATCCGGAAAAGCGGAATGTCAATCTCAACGTCCTGGTGATCGGAGGCAGCGGCAGCGGAAAAACCCGCTACCACATCAAGCCCAATCTGCTTCAGATGAATGCCTCCTATGTCTGCTCCGATCCGAAAGGGACTGTCGTGGAGGAGGTAGGCCGTGCGCTGGTGCAGCAAGGTCACTATAAGCTGAAAATTCTGAACACCATCGACTTTGGCTGCTCGATGCACTATAACCCCTTCCACTATCTCCACAGTGAAACCGACATTCTCTCATTGGTGACGGTTATCATGGAAAACACACAAAGCAAGGAAGGCAAAGGCGGGGATGACTTCTGGAGCAAGGCCGAGGCCCTGTTGTATCAGGCGTTGATCGCCTACATCTACTATGAAGCCCCGGAAGAAGAAAAGAATATGACCACTCTGCTGGATATGCTCAATGCCTGCGAATGCCGGGAGGACGATGAAAACTTTAAGTCGGCGGTGGATCTGCTGTTTGAACAGTTGGAACAGCGCGACGCAAACCACTTTGCAGTCCGTCAATATAAGAAATTTAAGATGGCGGCCGGCAAAACTCTAAAGTCGATCCTGATTTCCTGCGGCGCAAGGCTGGCTCCCTTCGATATTCAGGCAGTACGGGAAATGATGGAGTACGATGAATTGGAACTGGAAAAGCTGGGTGAGGAAAAAATCGCCCTGTTTGCGGTGGTGTCCGACAGCGATCCCACGTTCAATTTCATCTCAGCGATGATGTACTCTCAGATGTTCAACGTCCTGTGCAACCGTGCCCTGACCGTCTATCATGGGCGGCTACCGGTTCATGTGACCTGCCTGTTTGACGAGTTTGCCAATCAGAAAATTCCCAACTGGGAGCATTTGGTCAGCGTTATCCGTTCCCGGAATATCTCGGCGCATATCGTCCTCCAGACGTACAGCCAACTTAAAGGAATGTACCGGGACAATGCGGAAACCATTGCGGGCTGCTGCTCGTCGCTTTTGTTTCTTGGCGGCAAGGAGGAAAGCAGCCTAAAGATGGTGGCTACTATGCTTGGCAAGGAAACCATTGACACCTATAACACCAGCGACACGCGGGGGACTTCCCGCAGCTATGGCCTAAATTATCAAAAATTGGGAAAGGAATTAAAAAGCGTGGATGAACTGGCGGTTATGCCCCCCAGCCACTGCATTTTGCAGGTGCAGGGCGTCCGGCCGTTCTATTCCCGCAAGTATGACCTGACCCGCCACCCGATGTATCGGTACACCGCCGATGCTAACCCGAAGTACACCCTGGATGTGAAGGGGTACTTAGCCCACCGGCTGAAAGTAAAGCCGGAGGATGAATTTGAGGTCTATGACCTGGGAGAAGCCGACTCGATTTCTGCGGCTTAACCGCCCACACCGTTTGCAGCGTATTTTCAAACGGTGTGGGCCTTTTTTGTTTCTATCAATCTATATTCACACTACAAGGAGGTTCCTATGGAATTCTTTACTACTGCTGTTTCTTCTCTGTCTACCGTCGTGACTGCTATCGGTGCCGGTGTCGGCGTGTGGGGCGTTATCAACCTCATGGAAGGTTACGGAGGGGATAATCCTGCCTCCAAAAGCCAGGGGGTCAAGCAACTGATGGCCGGAGGAGGGGTCATTCTCCTGGGCCTGAAGGTGGTTCCCCTGCTGTCCGGTCTGCTCGGTTAATGTATGGGTAACGGCCTATGGATTTTATCATCGACGCGATAACAGAATGGATTAAGGATTTCCTGATCGAAGCCATCACGGGAAACCTGTCGAATATGTTTGGTGATGTAAATACAAAGGTCGCTACTATCGCAGGGGAAGTTGGAAAGACGCCGGAGCAATGGAACTCCGGCGTCTTCTCTATGATTCACAGCCTGTCCGAGTCTGTAATCGTCCCCATCGCGGGCCTTGTAATTGCCGCAGTCCTGTCCTATGAACTGATCCGCATGGTCATAGACCGGAACAATATGCACGACTTTGATACGTTCATCTTTTTCAAATGGATCATCAAGGCCGGGATTGCGGCCTACGTCGTCAGCCATACATTCGACTTTATCATCGCCATCTTTGAGGTGGCACAGACAATGGTGCAGCAAAGCGCCGGGGTCATTGATGCAAACGCCAGCATAGATATTTCGTCAGCCTTGGCGTCAATCACCACCGAACTGGAGGCAAAGGGCCTGGGCGAACTCTTTGCCCTGATGCTGGAAACCTGGGTGGTCAGCTTCGCCATGACGGTGATGGGCGCGCTCATTACTATCATTCTCTACGGCAGAATGATTGAAATATATATCTATGCCAGCGTAGGGCCGCTGCCTTTTGCCACCTTTGCCAACCATGAGTGGGGAAATATCGGCACCAACTACGTCCGGGGCCTGGTTGCCCTGGGACTGCAAGGCTTCTTAATCATGGTCATCACCGGGATTTATGCGATTTTGGTCAAAAGCCTGTCTCTGTCGGGCGGCGACCTGCACGGAGCTATCTGGACTTGCGTTGCCTATACCGTCCTGCTCTGTTTCAGCCTGTTCAAATCAGGCAGCGTAGCAAAAAGTATTCTAAACGCCCATTAAAAGGAGGTGGACGAGTGAATGAACCTGGAAAATATTCTGTAATCTACGCCGATCCACCCTGGCATTACCGGGTGTGGAGCAAAAAGGGTGCGGGACGGTCTGCGGAAAGCCATTATTCTACCATGTCTTTGGAGGATATAAAGGCGCTGCCGGTTCATCTATTGGCCGCAAAGGACTGTGCCCTGTTCCTTTGGGTGACGTTTCCCCTGCTGAAAGAGGCGTGGCCGGTGCTGGATGCCTGGGGATTTTCCTATAAATCCGTCGCTTTCGTTTGGGTGAAGCAAAACCGGAATGCGCCCACCCTGTTCACCGGCATGGGTTACTGGACGCGGGCAAACGCCGAGATCTGTTTGCTTGCCACCAGAGGGCACCCGAAACGTGCCAATGCCGGGGTACATCAGGTGATTATGTCCCACATCGAGGAACACAGCAAGAAACCGGAGGAAGCCCGCAGCCGCATCGTCCGGCTGATGGGCGATGTCCCCAGAATCGAACTTTTTGCCCGCAGCCGTGCGCCGGGATGGGATGTGTGGGGCAACGAGGCGGCTGGCTCCATTCAGGGGTGGCCGCCACAAGAAAACATACGGGAGGTGAGTTGATTGGCCCATGTGAACATCACAAAGGACTTAACTGAGGTGAAAAGCAAGGTTGTGTTCGGTCTGACGAAGCGGCAGCTCATCTTTTTTGTGCTGGCCGCGCTGGTAGCCGTGCCAATCTACTTTTTGACCCGGAAAAGTCTGGGCAACGATATTGCTCTGGTTCTTCTGATTACCACGGCCCTGCCATTCTTCTTTTTCGCACTCTACGAAAAGAACGGGCAGCCGCCGGAAAAGATGCTGAAAAACTATATCCGCGTCCGGTTCCTGACGCAACAGGCGCGTCCCTACCGGACAGACAACCGATTTGCCGCCCTGGAGCGGCAAGCCTATTTTGACGAGGAGGTGAAACAGTTTGTTTCCACTACTGAAAAGACGGGAAATAAAACGGGCCGTGGGCTGGGGCGACGAGTTGATCATCCGTCCGGACACGCCGTTAAGTGCCGCACAGAAAAAGCAGCTCGCAAAGGCAATCCGACGGGCAAAACGCGACGGTAAGATTGCCGCCACCGCCCAGCAGACCATTCCCTATGAGGAAATGTATGAGAATGGGGTGTGCAGCCTGGGGAACCGCCTTTACAGCAAAAGCATTGCGTTTGAGGATCGCAGCTATGCCGAAGCGTCCGACGATGATAAGGCGGTTATCTTTGAACTGTACTGCCGACTGGTCAACTATTTCGGCCCCACGGTGGCCTTCCAGCTTTCCGTGGTCTGCTATTATCCAGATATGGCGGAGTATCGGAAAATCCTGCGTATCCCGCCCACCGGCGACAGCTTTGACCCTATCCGTAAGGAATTTTCCGATATGCTGCTCACGAAAGCCAGCCTGTGCAAGACGGAACGCAGCCTGTGCCTGACCTTCACGGTGGAGGCCGAGGACGTAAAGCAGGCCGCATCCCGCCTGGAGCAGATTCAGGCCGATGTACTGGAACGGTTCAAAGGCATTGGAACCCAGGCCCACGGGATGGACGGCTATGAGCGGCTTTTGCTGCTGCATCACTGCCTGCACCTGGATGAGCCGCAGAAATTCAAATTTAACTGGGATTCGCTGGTGGGAACCGGCCTTTCCAGCAAAGACTATATTGCCCCCAGCTCCTTCTTGTTTAAGGAGGGCCGGTATTTCCGCGTTGGCCCGTCGGTCGGCGCGGTTTCCTTTTTGCAGATCCAGGCCACGAAGCTGTATGACACGCTGCTGAACGCGCTTCTGAATATCGAAAGCAGCCAGATCGTCAGCATCCACGCAAAAGCGCTTGACCAGGGCGCTGCGCTGAAAACCGTGAAACGGAAACTGAGCGATTTGGACAAGGCAAAAATCGACGAACAGAAACGGGCGGTGCGCTCCGGCTTCGACATGGACATTCTCCCTCCTGACCTTGTGACCTTCGGGAAGGAGGCGGAAAAGCTGCTGGAGGATTTGCAGAACCACGATGAAAAGATGTTTATGGTCACAATCCTTCTGGTGCATACCGCGCCAACCAAACAGAAGCTGGAAAACATCATCTATTCGGTGAACGGCATCGCCAACGCCAACAACTGCAACCTGATCCGGCTGGACTATCAGCAGGAACAGGGCTTTGTATCGGCCCTGCCCCTGGGTGTGAACCAGGTGGAGATCCAGCGTGGCCTTACCACCAGCGGGACAGCAATCTTTTTGCCGTTCCGCTCCTGTGAGGTGTTCCAGCCGGGCGGCCTTTACTACGGTGTCAATACGCAGACGAAGCACATCATCCTGGCAGACCGGAAAACTCTCAAATGCCCCAACGGGATCGTGCTGGGCACACCGGGCAGCGGAAAATCCTTCTTTGCAAAGCGCGAGATGGCCAATGCCTTTTTTGCCACCAATGACCACATCCTGATTTTAGACCCGGAAAATGAATATACCGCCCTGACGGAGCAGCTTCACGGCCAAACAATCTACCTGGCCCCGGACAGCCACAGCTATTTGAACCCGATGGATCTGGACTTATCCACCGATGTGGGCGAGTCGCCCATGCTCATGCAGGCGGATTTCCTGCTGTCACAGTGCGAGCTGATGATGGCCTCCTATGGCAATCCGCTTATGCCCATTGAAAAATCCCTGATTGACCGCTGCATCAGTCTGGTCTACCGGGATTACCTAAAGAACCCCAGGCCGGAGAATATGCCCGTCCTGGGCGACCTGTACCAATGCCTGCGGGAGCAACACAATTCGCGGGCGGATGATCTGGCTACGGCGATGGAGATTTACGTCACCGGCAGCCTATCTTATCTGAATCACCGAACGAATGTGGATTTGAATAACCGTATGGTCTGCTACAACACCAGCAAGCTGGGACAGGGCTTAAAAAAGCTGGTCATGTCCAACGTGCAGAAGCATATCTGGCAGCGTACTGCGGTCAACCGCTATGCCGGTATCACCACCCGGATATTCTTAGATGAGTTCCACCTGCTCTTAAAGGAGCCGCAGACAGCGGCCTACACCGCTGAGATTTACAAGCGGTTCCGTAAGTGGAACGGGATTCCCACATCGCTGACGCAGAACGTCAAAGACCTTTTGGACAGCTCCGAGATTGAGAACATCCTGGAAAACAGCGATTTCGTGCTGATGTTAAATCAGGGGGCCAGTGACCGGAATATCCTGGCCCAGCGGCTTGGCATTTCGCCACAGGAACTTTCCCATGTGACCAACAGCAGCGAGGGCGAGGGCCTTCTGTTCTTCGGGGATAAGATCATTCCCTTTGAGGACAAATTCCCGCGTGATACGCAGCTCTACCGGGTAATGACCACGAAGCCTTCCGACCTGGCGGCATAAGGGGGTGGACCATGAAGCGAAAACGCAATATCTACGATGCGGATGATGCAGCCAAAAGCAAACGGCTGCATTTTTCAGCGGAGGAACGGGCTGCCCATGCAGAGAAAAAGGTGGAAATCCTGGGAGAAAAGCTGGAAAAAGCCAAAGCTGACCTTCCAAAGAAGCGCCGTGCCCGGATCAACCGGGAATTTGACGCTATGACCGGCAAGGTTCGGCACTCGCTGAGTTTTGAGGACGAGGTAAAACCGCGCAGCCGGAAAAACCCGGTGGCGCGGGCTGGCCTGAAAGCTGGCCGGACGGTGGATTTGGCGGCTCACAGTAAAATCCGGCAGGTGGAAAAGGAAAATGTAGGCACCGAAGCGGCCCACAAAACCGAGTTTGCAGCGGAAAATCTGACGGCAGGCGCAATCCGGAAAGGCTACCGCTCTGTAAAGGATGCGCCCTACCGCAAGGTGGAACGGCTGGAGGTCAAAAGCGCAAGGGCGACAGTCAATGCCAATTACCACGCCGCCGTCCGGGATAATCCGGAGCTGCAAAAGCATTCCCTGTCGGCCCTTTTTCAGAAGCGGAAACTAAAGCGTGAGTACGCCAAAGCCTACCGGGAGGCAAGAAAAACCGGGAGCCGCGGGGCTGCGGTGGCAAAAAAGGCGAAGGAGGCAGTCAGCAACGCAGGACAGGCCGCCGTTGCCCTGGTCAAAAACAATAGGGGGATTTTGGTGATTGTCGGCGGAGTGGCCCTGCTGTTCATCCTGCTCTTTTCCTCCCTATCCTCCTGCTCCGTGTCAATGGAAGGGGCGATGGGGGCCGTGCTTGGAACCTCCTATACCTCCGAAGATCCGGACATTTTGCAGGTGGAGGACAACTATATTGCGCTGGAACAGGGGCTGGAACGCAGGATGGCCAATATTGAAAGCGAATTTCCCGGCTATGACGAGTACCAGTACGATGTGGACACCATCGGCCACGACCCCAATGAGCTGATTTCCTACCTGACTGCAAAATTCAATGCGTTCACCCCAGCCCAGGTACAGGCAGAATTAGAAGCCCTGTTCGACCAGCAATATACCCTTACCACCCGTGAGGAGGTGCAGATCCGTTACCGGACTGTGACCTGGACGGATGAGGAAGGCAACGAACATGAAAGTGAGGAGGCGTATGAGTATTACATTCTCCATGTGACCCTGAGGAACCATTCTCTGGGGACGGTGGCGATGGAAAGCCTGACCGAAGATGAAAAAGGCCGGTATGCCGCCATCCTGGAGTTAAAGGGCAACAAGCCCTATCTGTTCGGGGACAACATCTACGCGAACCCCTCTGAAGGGGAGCATTATGAGATCCCCGGTGAAGCCCTGTCCGACCCGTCCTTTGCCGCGCTGATTACCGAAGCGGAAAAGTACCTGGGCTACCCCTATGTTTGGGGCGGCTCGAACCCATCCACCAGCTTTGATTGCAGCGGCTTTGTCTGCTGGGTCTTTACCAACAGCGGCGTTCACAACCTGCCCCGTACCACAGCGCAAGGCATTTACAATCAGTGCGCGATTGTTTCGTCCTCCGAAGCCAAACCGGGGGACATTATCTTTTTCACGGGAACCTATGACAGCGCGGGGCCGGTGTCCCATGTAGGGATTTATGTGGGTGACGGGATGATGATCCACTGTGGCTCCCCAATCCAGTACGCCAATATCAACACATCTTACTGGCAACAGCACTTTTACGCATTTGGGCGTTTGTAACCGCCCGGAAAGGAGTTTTGATGAACCAGAAAATTCAGAAAATCGTGACCGAGATTGAGAAGGTCAAGGGAAAAATTGCTACCCAGCAGGCAAGGCTTAGGGAGCTGGAGCAGCAGAAAACGGAACTTGAGAATACCGAGATTGTTGGTATGGTGCGCGGCCTGGAGGTCACGCCGGAGGAACTGGCCTCTATCATTCAGGCCATCCGCAGCGGCAATACCGGCGGCCTGCCTGTGGCCACACAGAATCCGGAGGAACAGGAGGAAATGGATGATGAAGAATAAGCTGCGCTCTTTTATGGTGCTGGCCGCCCTTGCGGTGTGCTTTGGCACCTTTTCCGTTACCGCTTATGCACAGAGTAACGAACCGCAGACGGAACCCGCGCCGGTGGAGGAAACCACCGAACCGGAGGAAACTGCCGAGCCGAACCCCTTTACCCCAAACGGAACCGGCACTGTCCTGGATAACGCCACCAGTGAGGACGAAAAGGAGTTTTATACCATTGTGACCGAGGATGAAAACGTCTTTTATCTGGTCATTGACAAGCAGCGCGATACGGAAAACGTCTACTTCCTCAATGCAGTCACAGAGTCCGACCTGATGGCCCTTGCCGAGCAGGATGCGGAAGAATCCACTGAGCCAGTGGAACCGGAGCCGGAACCCACACCGGCACCGGAGCCGGAGGAGCCTGTCGAGGTAATAGAGGAACCCGAACCGGAGCCAGCGCCGGAAACCGGCACCAGCCCGGTTATGCTGGTCTTGATCGGCGTGGCGGTGCTTGCCGTAGGCGGCCTGGGCTACTACTTCAAGATTTATAAGCCCAAACATGAATTGGACGATGCTGCCGATTTGGATGAATTTGAGTTTGCAGGGCCGGAAGAACCGACTATTCGGGAGGAAGATCTGGAAGAACCTGCACCGGAACTGACTGCCGAGGAAGAAGCCGAACAGCGCCGGCTTTATGAGGAGGAGCAGGAGCTTCCGGACGAGGACGAGGATGCCCCTATTCAGTAACAATCCAGGACTGGAACGGATGATGCAGCAGAAACCTGCCGGGCGGAGAGCGCCAAAACCTCCGGCGCTCCCGCCCGATCATCCCTGCTATGGCTGCAACTATGGCATGGGAAGGCGCTGTGTGGGTGTCTGCTACAAGGAGCTTTTATCTAAAAGGAGGAAACGCGAGTGAAATTAGTGGTTGCCGAGAAACCCAGTGTGGCCCAGAGTCTGGCTGCTGTGCTGGGGGCAAAACAGAAAAAACAGGGATATTTGGAGGGCGGCGGCTTTCTGGTAAGCTGGTGCGTCGGGCATCTGGTGGGGCTGGCCCCTGCCGATGCCTACGATCCGAAGTATTCCGAGTGGACGTATGAGGACTTGCCGATTATCCCGAAGGAATGGAAGTTTACTGTTGACCCAGGAAAAAAGGAGCAATTCAAGGTGCTTTCCGATCTGATGAGCCGTGCCGACGTGGACAGCCTGGTGTGTGCCACCGACGCGGGCCGTGAAGGAGAATTGATCTTCCGTCTGGTGTATCAGCAGGCCGGGTGCCGCAAACCGATGGAGCGACTGTGGATTTCGTCGATGGAGGAGGACGCAATCAAAGCGGGATTTTCCGCTCTGCGCCCCAGCAGCGAGTATGACCTTCTCTATGCTGCGGCCCTCTGTCGGGCAAAGGCAGATTGGCTGGTGGGAATTACCGGAACCCGCCTATTCTCCACCCTTTACCGAAGGACGCTCAATGTGGGGCGCGTCATGACCCCTACCCTGGCCCTGGTAGTGGAACGGGAAACCGCGATTGACAGTTTCAAAAAGGAGAAGTTTTACACGGTGGAACTGGATTGCGGTTTTCCTGCCGCAAGCGATCGGATGGCAGATAAAAAGGCAGCGGAGAAACTGAAAGCTGCCTGTGCAGGCCAGACTGCTACTGTCCGAAGGGTGGAGAAAAAGCAGCGCAACGCCAGCCCGCCGAAGCTATATGACCTGACTTCCCTCCAAAGGGACGGAAACCGGCTGTTTGGCTACACTGCCCAGCAGGTGTTGGATTATGCCCAGGCCCTCTATGAAAAGAAGCTGTTGACCTATCCCCGTACCGATTCCAATTATCTGACAGAGGACACCGCCGCCACAGTGCCGGAGCTTTTGGAACAATCTGTTTCCAGCCTGCCGTTTTCTGTGGAGGTGGGGCCGACGGACATCTCCCGTGTAATAGACGCTTCAAAGGTCAGCGATCATCATGCGCTGCTGCCTACCATGCAGGTAAAGCAGGATGCGCTTGCCGCATTGCCTGCCGGGGAGCGCAACATCCTCACATTGGTCATCGTGCGGCTTTTATGCGCGGTCAGCGAAAAACAGGTTTACGAGGATACGGCTGTGGAGCTGGATTGCGGCGGTACGTCCTTTGCCGCAAAGGGACGTGTGGTAACAAGCCCCGGATGGAAGGCTGTGGAGCAAGCCTTCTACTCCACGCTGAAGCAGAAGCCGGAAAAGGACGATCCGGAACCGGCCGCGCTGCCTTCTGTTACCGAGGGGCAGGCCCTTTCCGGCTGCAAGGCGGCGGTGCGTGAAGGAACCACCAGCCCGCCCAAACACTTCACGGAAGATCTGCTGCTTTCCGCAATGGAACACGCCAGCGCAGAGGAATTTGCAGAGATTGAGGGTGTGGAGCGCACGGGCCTGGGAACCCCGGCCACCCGCGCCGGTGTGATTGAAAAGCTGGTGCGCGGCGGCTTTCTGGAACGCAAGGGCCGCCAGCTTCTTCCCACGAAAAAAGGCCATAACCTGATTGTGGTGCTGCCAGACAGCATCAAATCGGCCAAACTGACCGCAGAATGGGAGGCATCCTTAAAGGAGGTGGAGCGTGGGGAGCGTTCCGCAGACGATTTCCTCTCCGGGATTGAACAGATGACCGCCGATCTGGTGGAGAGCTACCGGGCAATCCAGGCAGATACCTCCCTCTTTGATAAACGGGAGCCGATTGGCAAGTGTCCCCGCTGCGGCAAGGATGTGGTGGAAAGCAAGCTGAGTTTTCTGTGTGTTGACCGTTCCTGCGGGTTTACCATGTGGAAGAACAGCCGCTTCTTTACCGACAAGCATAAAGAACTGACCAAAGCGGTGGCAAGCGCATTGCTGAAAAAGGGCCGTGTCAAAATGACCGGCCTATTCAGCGAGAAAAAGGGCATGGCCTACGATGCCACCGTGGTACTCGACGATACCGGCAAGTATGTGAATTACAAGCTGGAATTTGACCAGAAGAAAGCAGGTGCAAAGCATGAGTGAGGAACGAAACCAATATGCCGTAGTTCCTTTTGACACCTTTGAACGATACCTGGGGCCGCGTTATGAGAATATCCCCGGTGTAGAGTACATTTTGGAAAATGGAACGCTGCTCTACTTTATGGAGGAGGCCCCAGGCGTGTATGAATCCGGCGACCACACCGTTACCGGCGCACCGGCAGCCCCAAAGCTGTTTGTCCCCGTTTATGAGGGGGATGAAATGCAGCCCCACGCCTTTGCCGAAGTTGGCCCCCGCGAACAGTTTGCTGCTATCACTGATTTTTCCGTGACCATCGGCCTGCCGGGGGTGAACCAGCGTAAGGAGCCGGGGTATGTGCTGGACAATGGCCTGGTGCTCATGGAAAGCGAACGGGACAGCCAGGGAAACTATAAGGCTGGGGCCGGAATGGAAGGGATGTTTTTGCAGACCGGACGTGTTTTTGAGCCGATCCGCTATCCGGATGGAGAAATCCTCGCCTTTCTGGAATGTCAGCCGGAGCGAACACGCGCCAAAGACCGGGAGGCGGAAAAGACCAGCGATACCGTCAAAGCACCGGAACACAGGGAAGAAAAGAGGCCCCAAAAGCCTCCGTCCCTGCGGGAGCAGCTTCGCCGGGCGCAGGAGGCGCGTCCACTGCCTGGGGCCGGTGTGCCGGAAAGGGAAAGGTGATCAGGATGGCCTTGCTGAAGGTGGAACAGGAAACCATCATTCTTTTTAACGAAGCAGAAACCACAGCCAGCGTTTACACCCATAACGCGGCCTTGCAGCGGGTGCTTCTGGAATTGTGCCAGACCCATCCGGCCCAGGTGCGGCAGACTGAGGATAACCGCTGCGGTGGGCTGACCTTTGAATTGCCTAAAAAGTGGGTGAAAATCTCACCGCCACGGGCACTCTCCGATGCACAGAAACGGGTTTTGGACGAGATGAACCAGCGCAATCGGGAACGCAGGCAATCAGCATAATCATTCGGGGCGGCGTGGAGTGACTATGCCGCCCTGCTTTTTGGAAAGGAGGCTCTTATGGCACAGAAATGGCAGACCATTTCGGAACTGGCTGCGGAAACCAGCCGGAAGGTCACACACTCGCCAGAAGAATGGTGCCGCTTTCTCACTACGGCGGCACGCTTTTATAAAGCCTACGATTTTGACGATCAGCTTTTAATTTACGCACAGAAGCCGAACGCGACGGCCTGCGCGGATATGCCTACCTGGAACAATAAAATGCGCCGGTGGGTCAATGCAGGCAGCACGGCTATCGCGCTGATCCGCAAAGGATACGGCGGCAAGCCTTATCTGGACTATGTGCATGATGTGGCTGACACCCATCCGGTGCGGGGCGGTAAAGATCCCTGGCTGTGGAAACTGACGGAGGAAAACCGCGAGCCGGTTATGGAACGGCTGCGCGACACTTTTGGAATTGACGGCTCCGGCGATTTGGGCGACCTTCTGATGGAGACAGCGGAAAAGCTGGTGCAGGAAAGCTACGGCGAATACCTGCCCGATCTACTTTATGAACGTGAGGACAGCTTTTTAGAGGAGCTGGACGATTTCAACGTGGAGGTGCTGTTCCGCAACACCCTACGGGCAAGCGTCCAGTACGCCGTCCTTTCCCGCTGCGGCCTGGATGTGAGCCGTTACCTGGACGCAGAGGATTTCCGTGAAATCACCAATTTCAATACCACCGCTGCCCTGGCCTGCCTGGGTACGGCAGTATCTCATGGGAGCCGGGAGCTGCTTTTGGAGATTGGCGATACCATACGGAAAATAGAACGGGAAAAGGCCAAAAATTCTCTTGCAAAGTCCGGCGCGGAGCCGTATAATGATAAAGGAAACTTTAGCACATTAAAGCACGAAAGGAGCAATACGCATGGCGACATTGACATACAGCAAACAGAACGGGTATCAAGTGCCCAATCTCCGGATGGACGAGGTGGAGAACGAGCCGCAGACCCTGGGCCGGTTCGGAAGGGCCAGGGAGAAATATCTGATGGAGCACCGCAAGGGACTGTACAATTCGATGCTGCTGACCGGGAGGCTGTGGGCACATCTGACCGAGATCGACCGGACAGCCCAGGAGCAGATGGACAATCTGGTGGCAGAAATGGCGAAGGAACAGGGCGTGACCGAAGCGTTAAAAGCCAGCAACCAGATAGAATGGGTGCAGCGGATGAACAACATTCGGCAGTCGGCGGAGGAGATTATCCGAAACGACCTGATTTACAGTTAAATCCAGAAGAAACGGCAGGTGAACAGCCTGCCGTTTCTGCGTCCGTGGAGATGGAAACACCATTTTTCACCAAACCGGACTACCGGCAGCTCACCCTTTTTGACCTGCCGGAAATGCAGATACAGAAGATTTCCCACCAGGAAGCGGAGGCTGCGGCCTCCGCTTCTTCCCGTTCCAGGCGTAGAACGCCGGAGCAGCCGAAGGATAACAAGCTGGAGGCGGCCAGCCGGAAATTGTTTGAGCAATCCGGCACAGCAACCAATGAGCAGCTATCCTTTGACTTTATCGCGGCCGGGCGTGGACAGATAGAACCCCAAAACGGGGATAGCCAGGGTACAATCCCGCCCCCGCAGGTTCCCTCCCCAGAACCCACCGGCGCGGGCGCATCCGAAGCGGTCAAACCGTCCACAGAGGCCCCTGTTTCTCCTTCCCTTGTCCCGGATGTGCCGGAATACATGAAGTTAAAGGCAGATCATCCTGGTTCTATGGTGAGCGTCCGGGTTGGCGACTATTTCCTTCTCTATGGCGAGGACGCAAAGCAGGTAGCCGCTGACCTGGGCCTAAAGACTGTGGTTCAGGAGATTCCCGGCCTTGGGGAAACCACCGTCACCGGCACCAACCTGGGCTGGCCCCATCTGGCAAAGCAGTTGCAGCTTCACGGCCATAACGTCACCATTGGCGAGCTGGAGAACGGCCGGTATCAGGTTATCAAAAATCTGGAAGTGGCTGATTTTATCCCTCTTGGGATGAAGCTGGAACAGGATGGGCGCACCTTTACCGTCGATCAGGTCGATTACGCTGCGGGCCGCGTCAGTCTGCGGGATGATACCTTTGCGGCTGGCACCGGCTTTCCCATCTTCCGCAGTGAGCCGGTAGCCGTGGTGCGGGAATGGGTGGAACACCAGCAGGAAAAAGACCTGGCTGTGGCAGCTCGTACAGAGGAAATGCTTGTTGGAGCTGCCGCCGCTTACGGACAGTCCCAGCTTGATACCGCAAAAGGGCTGATTTCCGAGTTTTGTGAACGGAAATACGGCTCCGAGGTGGAATTTACCGACCTGCAGCATATCGGGCTGGCCTGCACCACCACTGAGGACGAAAAGCACATCCTTCAGGTGGACGCGAATCTGGTGGATTATGCCATCTGCTATCTGGTAGACGGGGTGCAGGTACATCAGGACAAATACGAAACCCTCTCAGACCTGATTGACCAGGAGCTTTCTGCGCTGGATTTTGACAACCTCATCCGCACAGGAATGGACGCGATACCGGAGGAACCGGTAGCCCCGGACTTGACCGGCCAGCCCGTTACCCGCGAGGGTGATACCCTGACGATTGGGAACGGCCCCGCCACCCATGAAGTTGATATTACTGTGTCCGATGAAGAATGGGAGCAAATCAAAGAAGCTATTCCTGACCAGCAGGAAAAGCAGCCCCAGGTCACAACGGAAACGGAAGTAGTCTATTCGGGAGAGAAAAACCGCCTTCCCTTTGATGTAGTCATAGAAAAGCTGCACATCGAGGAGCCGGAGCGCATCTCCACACCGGCCGTCCAAAACTTCCACATCACCGATCCTGACCTGGGCGCAGGCGGGCAAAAGACAAAATACCAGAACAACGTGGCTGCAATCCGGCTTTTGAAGGACTTGGAGGCCCAGGGCCGCAGCGCGACGCCGGAGGAACAGGAAGTCCTATCCCGCTATGTTGGGTGGGGCGGCATTCCCCAGGCATTTGACGAAACCAATGAAAAATGGGCTTCGGAATATGCAGAGTTAAAAACGCTGCTGACCCCGGAGGAATATGCTTCTGCCCGTGGTTCTACCCTGAACGCACACTTTACCAGCCCCACCGTGATTGAGGGAATGTATCAGGCGTTGGAGCAGATGGGCGTTCATCCGGATACCGTCCTGGAGCCTGCAATGGGCGTGGGCAACTTCTTTGGCCTTATGCCGGAGTCCATGCAAAATGCTACCCTGATGGGTGTGGAGCTGGACAGCATTACCGGGCGGCTGGCAAAACAGCTTTATCCCCAGGCCAACATCACTGTGGACGGCTTCGAGCGCGTCAACCTGCCGGACAATTCCATCGACCTGGCTGTGGGAAACGTACCTTTTGGCAGCTACAAGCTGGCCGATCCCCGGTACGATAAGCAAAACCTTCTCATTCACGACTACTTTTTCGTGAAAACGCTGGATAAGGTACGGCCCGGAGGAATCGTGGCTTTTATCACCTCAAAAGGTACGCTGGATAAACAGGATTCCACTGTGCGGGAATATCTGGCGCAGCGGGCTGACCTTTTAGGCGCGGTACGCTTGCCAAACAACGCCTTTTCCCGGAACGCCGGTACGGATGTGACCACGGATATTTTGTTCCTGCAAAAACGGGCGCAGCCGCCGGAGCAGGTGCCGGATTGGGTACATTTGGGACAGACCGCAGACGGAATCCCCATCAACCGCTACTTTGAAACCCACCCGGATATGGTGCTTGGCACGATGGCCTGGGACAAAAGTATGTATGGGAACAAATGGGAAACTACCTGCGCTCCGATTCCTGGGATTGAGCTGGCCGACCAGTTGAGCGAAGCCCTTTCAAAACTTTCCCCGCCGGATCAGCAGCTTCTCTCCCAAAAAGGTGCGGTGGAAGTCCAGGAACTATTAGAACGAATGGAAACCGCTGATGTAGAAGCCCGAAATTTCAGCTACACGGAGGTCGGCGGTAAGCTCTACTTTGTGGAGGATGGCGAGCGGATTCCGGTGGAGGTTCCCGCCACCACGGAAAAGCGTATCCGTGGTATGATCGGCCTGCGGGGTGTGACCCGAAACCTCATTGAATTGCAGCTTTACGGCGGCACCGACGAGGAAATCCGGACAGCCCAGGAAAAATTGGGAAAAGCCTATGACGCTTATACCGCAGAATACGGCCTCTTAAACAGCACCGGCAATAAGCGGGCCTTTGAACAGGATTCGTCCTACTGCCTGCTGTGTTCCCTGGAGATTCTGGACGAGGACGGGAACCTGGAACGCAAAGCAGATATGTTCACGAAGCGCACCATCAACCAGCAGGTCACGATTGACCATGTGGACACCGCCAGCGAAGCACTGGCTGTTTCCATCGGGGAACGCGCCCGTGTGGATTTGGACTATATGGCCTCCCTGTTAGGCACTCCCGGCGAAACCGACAGCATCATCCGCGACCTGAAAGGGGTGATTTATAAAAATCCGGAAGCCGGCGGCGGCCCGCTAAACGGATGGGAAACGGCAGACGAGTATTTATCCGGCAACGTCCGGAAGAAGTTGGCCGCTGCGCGGGCGGCGGCTGAGAATGACCCTATATTTGCGGAAAATGTGGCCGCACTGGAACAGGCGCAGCCAAAAGACCTCTCCGCTGCGGAGATTGATGTGCGGATCGGCGTTACCTGGATTGACCCGCAGTATTATACCCAATTCGTCCATGAACTCTTAAAACCGCCTTTCTATCTCAAGAAGGACATACAGGTGCGCTATTCCCCGGCCACCGGCGAATGGAATGTGAGCGGAAAATCGCGGGACAGCCTAAACAATTCCCTGGCCTATGTGACCTACGGAACCAAACGGAGAAACGCCTACGCCATCATTGAGGACAGCCTGAACCTGAGGGACACACGGATATATGATACCGTCCACAATCCGGATGGCACTACCAGCCGTGTGTTCAATGCCAAAGAAACCATGCTGGCCCAGCAGAAGCAGGAACAGATCCGGGAAGCATTCAAGGATTGGATTTGGAAAGATCCAGCCCGACGTGCCGACCTGTGTCAGAAGTACAATGAACTCTATAACGCCATCCGGCCCCGCAGCTACAACGGGGAGCATATCCGGTTTTCCGGTATGAATCCGGAAATTTCCCTGCGGCCCCACCAGCGCAACGCGGTAGCCCGGATGCTCTACGGTGGAAACAGCCTGCTGGCTCATTGTGTGGGCGCGGGCAAGACCTTTGAGATTGTGGCGGCGGCGATGGAATCCAAACGCCTGGGGCTGGCAAAGAAAAGCCTTGTGGTGGTTCCCAACCATCTGACCGAACAATGGGGCGCGGATTTTTTGCGGCTTTATCCCGGAGCCAATGTGCTGGTGGCGACGAAAAAGGATTTTGAACCGGCGAACCGGAAAAAGTTTTGCAGCCGGATTGCCACCGGCGATTATGACGCGGTGGTAATTGGACACAGCCAGTTTGAAAAAATCCCCCTTTCGCCGGAGCGTCAGAAAGCTATCCTTCAGGAGCAGATCGATCAGGTGATCGACGGTATTCAGGAGGCAAAGGCCCAGGACGGGGAACGCTACACCATCAAGCAGTTGGAAAAATCCAGAAAGAACCTGGAAACGCGAATGAAAAAGTTAAATGACCAGAGCCGCAAGGATGATGTGATTACCTTTGAGGAATTGGGTGTCGATAAGCTGTTCGTGGACGAGGCACACGGGTTCAAAAATTTGTTTCTGGCAACAAAAATGCGGAATGTGGCGGGTATCGGCCAGTCCGAAGCGCAGAAATCTTCCGATATGTTTGCGAAGTGCCGGTATCTGGATGAAATTACCGGCGGGCGCGGTGTGGTCTTTGCCACCGGCACCCCGGTCAGCAATTCGATGGTGGAACTTTACACCATGATGCGCTACCTGCAATACGACCTGCTAAAGTCCAGCGGCCTGGAGCATTTCGATAGTTGGGCGGCCAACTTTGGCGAAACCATCACTGCTTTGGAGATGGCCCCGGAAGGGACGGGCTTTCGCAGTAAGACCCGGTTTGCAAAGTTTTTCAATCTTCCGGAACTCATGGCCATGTGGCGGGAGGCTGCTGACATTCAGACGGCGGATATGCTGCGCCTGCCGGTTCCGGCGGCGGAGAAAATCACCGAAGTTACCACCCCCAGCGACTTCCAGCGGGATTTGGTGGCCGACCTGGGGGAACGGGCCGAAGCGGTACGCAACCGGGAGGTGGAGCCGCGCGAGGACAATATGCTCAAAATCACCTCGGATGGCCGCAAGCTGGCCCTGGATCAGCGGCTGTCTGATCCGACGCTGCCGGACGATCCGGAAAGTAAGGTCAATGCCTGTGTCCGGAATGTGTTGCAGGTTTGGCAGGACACGGAGGAAATCAAGGGGACGCAGCTTGTATTCTGCGACCTGTCTACCCCAAAGGGGGATGGTTCCTTCAACGTCTACGACGATATGAAGCAAAAGATGATGGCCCAGGGCGTACCGCCGGAGGAAATCGCCTTTATTCACGATGCAAAGACGGAGGTTCAGAAAGCGGAGCTTTTTGCAAAGGTGCGGAAAGGACAGGTTCGTGTGCTGCTCGGCTCCACGGCCAAAATGGGCGCGGGCACCAACGTACAGACCCGCCTTACCGCACTGCACCATCTGGATTGCCCCTGGCGGCCTGCCGACATTGAGCAGCGCGAGGGCCGCATTTTGCGTCAGGGCAACATGAATCAAACCGTGAAAATCTATAAGTACGTCACGGAGAATACCTTTGACGCATATAACTGGAGCATTTTGGAGAACAAGCAGAAATTCATCGGCCAGTTGATGAGCGGCAAAAATCCCTCCCGTTCCTGTGAGGATGTAGACGAGGCTGCTTTAAGCTATGCCGAGGTTAAGGCCCTGGCCTCCGGCGACCCGCGCATTATTGAAATGACCGACCTGGACAGCCAGGTGACAAAGCTGAAACTTCTGAAAGCCAACCATGAGGGACAGCGGTATATGCTGGAGGATCGGCTCATTCAGTTTTTCCCCAAAGCGATTAACGGCACAAAGGAACAGATCCAGGGGCTTGAGGGAGATTTAGCGGTTTTGCAGGCCCACCCCCAGCCGGATAAGGAGCATTTCTCCATCACAGTGGCAGGCCAAACCTACACAGAGCGCAAGGCCGCAGGTCAGGCCATCATTGATGCCTGCACGAAAATGACCGATGTTTCGCAGCGGGTGGAGCTTGGCGAATACCGAGGCTTCCCCATGACCCTGTGGGCCGATACCGCCACGCAGAAATTCCAGGTGACGATGAAGCAAAACCTGTCCCACACCATTGAGCTGGGCAGCGATCCGGTAGGCAACATCGCCCGTCTGGATAATGCCCTGGCAGCCATCGCGGAAAATCTGGAGCAGAACAAAGGCAAGCTGGAAAATCTGACCGCGCAGATGGAGGAGGCAAAGCTGGAGGTGAAGCGGTCTTTCCCCCAGGAACAGGAGCTGGTTGAGAAAACCTCCCGTCTGAACGTGCTGCGGATTGCCCTGAATATGGATGGAAAATCCACCGGCAAACGGGAGCGGGACAAAGAGGAGCTGGATGGAGGAAAGCCCTCCATCAAAGGAATGCTAAAACGTCTTGGGGTTGAATCGGCAGCGACCGCTTCTCCCCCGCAAAAGGACAAGGATATGGAGGTGGCAATCTGATGAAACCACGCAGCGGGCGCACCATTCCCCTTTACTTCAAGGTGTCGCCGCAAGAAAAGGAAATCATTGATGAAAAGATGGCGCAGCTTGGTATCCACAACCAGCGGGCATACTTGCGGAAAATGGCGGTGGATGGGTATGCGGTGCAGGTGGATATGTCCGACTTCAAAGCTCTGGTGTCCCTGCTGCGTAACTGTTCCAATAATCTAAATCAGATCGCCAAACGGGTGAACAGTACGGGCAATCTCTATCAGGAGGACATAGCCGACCTGCAGGAGCGATACCGGGAGCTTTGGGGCGCGGTCAGTACCCTTTTAGGGAAACTGACGGATTTATAAATCACGCCTTTACTTTCACACTTTAATGTGATATAGTCAGCTTGTAAACCAGCTTCTAAGGAGGTCGCCCCTATGAGAATACTTTTGAAAATTTTACTGTTCCCTGTGGTTCTGGTGCTGACGGTTTTGGTGGCCTTTTGTCGCTTCTTCTGTCTGTTCTCCGGCCTGATCCTTGGCATCCTGGCGGGACTGTTGTTCCTGATCGGGCTACTGGTGCTGTTCGCAGGACGGGTGGACGGCTTCATCGGGTTTATGGTGCTGGCGTGGCTTGTCAGTCCCTACGGCCTGCCGCTGGCAGCCTCCTGGCTGACGGAGCGGGTGGCAGACTTCAACCGGATGTTAAAATCCATTTAATCTATGACTTGCGGGCGCGGCTCTTTTCTGTGAGGGCCGCGCCCCTATTTTTTCGGGAAGGAGGGCCAGTGGATGGCAATTTCAAAAATCAAACCGCGCCACGCCAGCGAAGGCCGAAGTATTGCGGCGGTTCTGAAAGACCGGATTGACTATGACAAGAATCCGGACAAGACGAAGGGCGGGCTGCTGGTGTCCTCTTATCAGTGCGACCCGGATACCGCGTGGCAGGAATTTGCCCTCAGCAAGCAGATTTACGAAACGGAAACTGGTCGCAAACGCGCACCGGAAAACGATGTAATTTCTTATCTGATTGTCCAGTCCTTTAAGCCTGGGGAAATCACGCCAGAGGACGCAAACAAGCTGGGGTATCAGCTTGCTTTGGAGTTTACCGGCGGGCAGCACCAGTTCCTTGTCGCTACCCATGTGGATAAGAAACACATCCACTGTCACATCGAATTTAACAGCACTGCCCTGGACTGTTCTCACAAGTTCAATAACTACTGGAATACCTATCAGACGATCCGAAAAATCAATGACCGCCTGAGCCGGGAACACGGCCTTTCCGTGATTGAAAAGCCCAAAGAAAAAGGCAAGCATTATGCAGAGTGGGCGAACGCACGGCGCGGCACAAGCTGGAAGGATAAGTTGCGCCGGACGATTGACCGGGTACTGCCTACGGTGTCAAGCTACGAGGAATTTCTTGCTGCCATGCGCCGGGAAGGATATGAGATCCAGACCACCCGGAAAGTCCTGAGTTTTCGTCTGGCCAGTGAGGGGCAGGAACGGTTTACCCGTGCGAAAACTCTGGGAGCCGATTATACGCAGGAGGCCATCCAGGAGCGCATTGGGCAGCCGGTGAAGCGCCCGCGCCGGAGGGCTGCGCCGCTTCAAAAGAATGGCCGGGTCAATCTGCTTTTGGACATCCAAAGCCGCTTGCAGGGACGCGGGCCGGGCTATGAACGCTGGCTGAAAATCCATAACCTGAAAGAAGCGGCGAAAACGCTGAATTATCTGACCGAGCATAATATCACGGACTATGAGTTGCTGGCAGCGCGGGCCGCTTCCGTGTCTGAGAATTTTGATAAAACAGCAACTTCCATCAAGCAGTATGAACATCGGATGGAGCAGATCGCGGAGCTGAAAAAGCATATCATCAACTATGCGAAAACCCGCGATGCCTATGCGGCTTACCGGAAAACCAGCCCCAGGGAGAAGCCACGGTTCCGGGCAGCCCATGAAGCGGAGCTGCTTTTGCACGAAGCTGCTAAACGGGCCTTTGACGAGTTTGGAGAAAAGAAGCTGCCGACGGTCAAAACCTTGCAGGCAGAATACAGTGACCTGCTGGCAAAGAAAAAGGCCGCCTACGAAGATTATAAGCGGCTCCGGAAAGAGAATCAGGAGTTGCAGACCGTAAAGGCCAATGTGGACGCACTATTAAGGATCGAGCAGGTGCAGGAGTACCAGCGAGAGAAAGAAAACAATCAGGAACAGGGCCGGTAAAACCGCTCTGCGGGTTTGTCGCCTGTTTGCCAAAAAGCGAAAGCCGGGAGCCGCGTCAGGGGTGCGCGAAGTGCATTTATTTACCCTTGACGCGGCCTCCGGCTTTTGCTATGCCTCCGGCAGAGAAGCGTCCTTTTGGACGCGCAAGCCACCATGCCCTGCATGGTGTTCGGACCGCACATTTTGCCGGGCCGGGGGTTTGGGGAACGCCCCAACAAGCAGGAAAGGATATTCCTTTCCATTGCTTGCAAAAATTATCCCGAAATTAGGATAGCAAATAACTGCTGAATATTTTTTTCAATTTACTGCGAATAATTTGTCTTTTACATCCAAATAAAGTATAATCTAAATACCTGAATTGAAAGGATGTGGAATCCATCATCAATAACTCATACGCATTTCATAATATCTATTCACTTGACAATGAGAACAAAGCAAGTACATTGCATGAGGGAAATGAGTCAGGCGAAGGAACGATGAGGCGCTTTGAAATTGCGCCTGGTATTCAAATTACCTATAACGATTTGAAAATGGATTCTTGTTTTCACCCTATCCGATTTGAAAAAGACTTTTTGCAGATCAATCATTGTTTGGAAGGCTGTTATGAATGTGAATTGGAGGGGGGTGCAGTCAGTTTTCTGGGCGAAGGTGATCTTTGCGTGGATTACCTCTCCAAAGACAAACAGGTGTTCCTTGGCTCCCGTATCCCTCTGAAAAAATACCGAGGCATCACCGTA
>ENA-ORTN01001192-ORTN01001192.1-human-gut-metagenome-genome-assembly--contig:-NODE-1192-length-26699-cov-16.892171_pt1 | contig 26699 bp, 20 predicted proteins | sample MGYA00242070_ERZ509189 | MGnify/ENA primary metagenome ERZ509189 (study PRJEB26280, sample SAMEA2338821) | human gut metagenome | biome: human gut; feature: human-associated habitat; material: faeces...
CAGTCTGTTCGCTACGCTTTACTCAAATTTGCTATTCCGTTAGGTGTTTATTTTAGGAGTTAAAGGAGTTGGAGTAGTTAAAGAAGTTAAAGTCAAATGTCTTGTGGCTTAAAAACAAACGGCATATACCAACAAAGCTAATGTGCCGGCTGATTTGTAATCTGCCGGAATGGCGTATCAGGATTTTTCAATCCGCTTACTTCTTATGTCCAGTTTATGAAAGTGAAGATATTAAGGTTGCATTATCGGAACCTAATTGAAAAACAGGCGTAGAGCGCAATGAAAATTAAAAAATAAAAGTGAAAAATCCAAATGCTGAGTGGTTGATCAGAAACCACTAAACATTTCCGTGCTTACGGATATGTACCAGCAAGACTAATGTGCCGGCTGATTTTCAATCTGCCGGAATATAGTATCAGGATTTTCAATCCGCTTACTTCCTATTTTTTTGATTAATAGGTATGAATTTCGGATCACAGATCCTGATACTTAATGCTGTCGAATTTTTCGCTGCGCTCAACAACACGTGCATATCCGACAGAACAATAGTCTTGTTGCTTCCGTGGTTACAGACAATCAATAAAATTAATCTGCCGGAATATAGTATCAGGATTTTTCAATCCGCTTACTTCCTATGTCCCGATTGCGAAAGTGAAGATATTAAGGTTGCATTATCGGAACTTAATTGAAAAAACAGGCGTAGAGCGCAATGAAAAATTAAAAAATAAAAGTGAAAAATCCAAATGCTGAGTGGTTGATCAGAAGCCACAAAACATTTGGATTTTTCACTTTTCACTGTTCGTTTTTCACTTTCACTTACGCGTTCTCTCCGATAATCTCTTTTGAACGTTTGAGGGCTGTGCTTATGTGGTCGCAGATGTTCTCCTTGCCTATAAGCTCGTTGAAACCAGACCTTTCTAGTACGGCCCGGACATTGCTGTTTACGCCCGACAGCACTATCTCGATGCCCTCCTTGCGGCTCATTATACAGAGATTCTTCAGGTTGTGTATTCCCGTAGAGTCGACAAATGGCACTTTTCTCATGCGTATCACCCTCACAACAGGACGGTCGCCGAACACGGCCATCACCTCCTCAAACTTGTTACCGGCTCCGAAGAAGTAAGGACCGTTAATCTCGTACACCTCCACGCCTTTGGGTATAGTGAGGTGCTCAAGGTTGCCCTGCTCGATGTCGAGCTCGTCGTTCGGGTCAATCTCGTCCATAATCACCTTTACGTCAGTGGTTTCGGCCATGCGCTTCATAAACAGCAGGCAGGCTATGAGCAGGCCCACCTCGATGGCTATGGTGAGGTCGAATATTATGGTGAGGAAGAACGTTATCAGCAGCACTGCCACATCGCTCTTGGGATTCTTCATAAGCTCTGTGAACGAGCGCCATCCCGACATGCCGTATGACACTATCACCAGCACTCCGGCCAGGCAGGCCATGGGGATATACTGCGCCAGCGGCATGAGGAACAGGAATATCAGCATGAGCACGGCAGCGTGTATGATGCCCGCCACGGGCGTGCGTCCGCCGTTGTTGATGTTGGTCATCGTGCGCGCTATGGCTCCCGTTGCCGGTATTCCGCCAAACAGCGGCGATGCCAGGTTGGCAATGCCCTGGGCTATAAGCTCGGTGTTAGAGTCGTGATGGTCGCCAGTTACACCGTCTGCCACTGTTGCCGACAGCAGCGACTCTATGGCTCCCAGTATGGCTATGGTGAATGCCGGCGACACGAGACTCTTTATCGTCTCCCATGTCATCTGCGGCACCTGTGCGTCAGGCAGTTCGCTGCTAATCGAGAATCTGTCGCCAATGGTCTCTATCGACGTCACGCCGGCAAAGTTTTTCAGCAGCAGCGCCGCCACCGTCATCACGATTATGGCTATCAGCGAGCCGGGAATCTTCTTGCTGAAGCGCGGCGTTACGGCTATCAGCAGCACGCTTGCCACGCCGATAATGGCGCTCCACATGTCAATGGTGCTTATGTTGGCGGCGTAGGCGCCCCACTTCTCGATGAAGTCGGCAGGCACATCTGTTATGCTAAGGCCCAGCAGGTCTTTTATCTGCGTGGTGAATATGGTTACGGCTATTCCGCTCGTGAAGCCCACGATTATGGGGTAGGGTATATACTTGATGATTACTCCGAGGCGCAGCAGGCCGAACAGGATGAGGAATGCGCCGGCCATGAGCGTGGCTATGGCAAGACCCTCCATGCCGTACTGCTGTATTATGCCGTAGATGATGATGATGAAGGCGCCCGTGGGTCCGCCTATCTGCACCTTGCTTCCGCCAAACACCGACACGATAAGTCCGGCCACGATGGCGGTTATTATGCCCTGCTCGGGAGTTACGCCCGACGCTATACCGAAGGCTATGGCGAGCGGCAGGGCCACAATGCCTACTATTACTCCGGCCATGATGTCTGCCATCAGCGTCTTGCGGTTATAGCTTTTCAGCGTTGACAGCAGGCGCGGCCTGAATGCAAAAGGTTCCATTTGTTCTGATTTGTTGTTATTCTGAAATGTTATTTGTTTTAAAGAAGTCGCAAAGGTACAATGTTTATGTTACATTACAAAACATTTTTTATGTTTTTTTAGTTTTTACGCCGTTGCGTTCCATTCTTTTGCGCATAAAACGTATCTATATATAATAAAATATGTGTGATTTATCTTTGCCGCATTCGATTTGCGGTGCATTTGCATTGCAGATACAATAAAAAGATGTAATTTTGCCAAAAATATTTAGAATTTGATGAAAATACTGAATCTGGCAGGACGTGTGTTCACCAATATCTTCAAGCCGATAAAAGGCAATGCCGCTTTCTTTGTATTCATGTATGTGCTCGGCATCGTGTGCACTTATGCCGTAGTGCCCGACAAGCGCGGATATCACGCATGGCCGCTTGCGCCCTACGAGCTGTTCTTCGATGTGAGCATAATCTGCGTTGTGCTGTGGCTCTTGCCGCGCAGCGTGGCCAAGTGGCTGAAGCGTTTTATCTACGTATTCTTTTACATGATAGTGCTTGTCGACGTCTATTGCTTCGTGAAGTTCGACACGACGATAACTCCCACGATGCTGCTGCTCGTGGGCGAGACCGACAGCCGCGAGGCGGCAGAGTTTCTCGAGTCGTATCTCACGGGCTCTGTGGTGTTCAGCCGTCTGGGCTGGGTGCTGCTCGTGCTGCTTGCCCATGTGGCATGGGTGCTGATATGGCACAACCGCCCCAAGTGCAAGGCCTGGCTGGAGGCCAAGACCGGCATGGCTTTAGGCGTGCCCGGATGGTGGCGCATGGCTGAGCCGTGGCTCGGACTGCTGTTCCTTGTGATGTTCGTGGTCAGCACGGTCAAGTGTTTTGCCGACAAGACGGCCTTTGTGCGCCTGATGTCCTACGACAACATAGGGCAGGTGGAGCATGAACTTACCAAGAAGGAGAAGGCCCAGCTGTATCTGCCCGGCTACCGCCTTATGTTCAGCATATATGCCAACGAACTTACGGCCAAGCAGGTGAAGACCCTGGTGGAAAATATCGACAAGGCAAAGGTGGACAGCTGCTCGTTCCGCAGCAAGAATATCGTACTGATAATAGGCGAGAGCTACAACCGTCATCATGCCGGATTGTACGGATACCATAAAGACACCACGCCAAGACAGGAGGCACGCGCTCAGAAGGGCGAGCTGATACCGTTCAGCGACGTTGTGGCGCCGTGGAATCTTACGAGCTTTGTGTTCAAGGCTCTCTTCTCGCTCTATACAGTGGGCGACAAGGGCGAATGGTGCGACTATCCGCTGTTCCCCGAGCTGTTCCGCAAGGCAGGATATCATGTAACGTTCCTTACCAACCAGTTTCTGCCTCAGGCTAAGGAGGCTGTCTACGACTTCAGCGGCGGCTTCTTCCTGAACAATCCGCAGCTGAGCCACGCCATGTTCGACACGCGCAACACGCGGCTTTACCGGTACGACGACGGACTGCTGGGCGACTATGACAGGCTGCAGCGCAACAACGGAGAGAACAATCTGATAATATTCCATCTGAAGGGGCAGCACGTTGACTATCGCACGCGCTTCCCGAGAGACCGCAGACACTTTAATCCGGAAGACTACGACAGGCCCGAGCTCAAGCAAAAAGAGCTGCGCGTGCTTGCCGACTACGACAACGCAATATTGTATAACGACTCGATTGTCGACCAGATAATAAAGCGCTTTGAGGACGAAGATGCCATCGTGGTGTATGTGCCCGACCATGGCGAGGAGTGCTATGAGGGCGACGTCCACTTCTACGGCCGCATGCACTCTACCGAGATAACGGCGCGCCTGGCACGCGAGGAGTTCGACATTCCGTTCTGGATATGGTGCTCACACAGCTTTATGGTTGGTCATCCGTCGCTGTTCAACGACATCGTGAAGGCCAAAGACCGCCGCTACATGACCGATGCGCTGCCGCATCTGCTGCTGTATCTGGGCGGCATAAGCTCGCCCCATTATCGCGACGACCTGAACGTACTGAGCGACGGGTATAACGAAAAGAGACCAAGAATGTTAAAGAACACTACCGACTATGACAAACTCGGCGTTGAAGACTGACGCGCAGGCCGCCGCAACCGGTGAGATGCGGGCCGCGCGGCAATGGCGCCGTGACAAAAATAACTTAAGACAATGAAAAAAGAACTGCTGAGCATGGCTGAGTCGAAAGCCCTCAGGGGCATAGCCATACTGGGAATAATTCTTCACAACTACTGCCACTTTCTGGGCTTTGCCGTAAAGGAGAACGAATACACCTTCACGGCATCTAAGCCGAGACAGCTGCTTGAGCGCATGCTGACGCTCGACGACAACTTGTTTATACACGTTATGTCGTTCTTCGGACACTACGGAGTGCCCGTGTTTCTGTTTATCAGCGGCTTCGGCCTCGTCTACAAGTATGAGCGCAGCACGCCGACGAGAGTAAGGGCGCTGCCCTTCATCGGCTTCCATTATGCCAAGCTGCTGCGCCTTATGTTCCTTGGCTATATAGGCTTCGCCGTGGTGAGCTATCTCCATCCGCACGGCTATCACGGCTATACCGTGGGCCGCGTCATAGCCCAGCTGCTGATGTATATCAACCTGATGCCCGACCCAGACCACATAATAAAGCCCGGGCCTTATTGGTATTTCGGACTCATGCTTCAGCTCTACATCGTCTACCGCCTTGTGCTCTATCGCCGCAGTTCGGCTGTTACGCTGGCTCTGATAGTGCTTTGCACGGCTGTCCAGGCATTTTCCCCTCCGTCGGTCGATGAGGGAGGCGAGATTCTCAACCGCATACGCTACAACTTTATTGGTGGCATGCTGCCCTTTGGTGCCGGCATACTCTATGCCCGCCACGGCCGCAACCTGCCCTTGCCGATAAATCTCACCATAGTAGTGGTGTCGGCATTCATCGTGTTCATAGGCAGCTTCTATTTCTGGTCGTGGCTGTTTGTGCCGCTGTTCATCGTAACCGGAGCCGTTGCCACCATGAAACTGATACCCGACAAGGCGCTTGCCCCGTGCGTATGGTTCGGTGCCATATCGTCGGCGCTGTTCGTGATGCACCCCATCACGCGCGAGATAATTATAAAGATGTCTTACCGCGGATACATCTACACCGGACTGATCACGTATATCGTTGCGTCGATACTTCTGGCATGGCTGTTTAAGCTGATGTTCCGCTATATTCCAAAACCAAAGCTGAAGATATGATAAAAGCCATAAACCTTTCGGACATAAGCCGCTACCGCAGCGAACTGATGGGACTGGCCATGATATTTGTCATGCTGTTCCATGTGTGGATGCCCAAGAGCAATCCGATGTACGGCTTTGTGAGATGCGGAAATGTGGGCGTTGACATGTTCCTCTTCCTCAGCGGCATAGGCCTGTGGTATGCATGGAGCAAGAAGCCAACGCTGAAAAACTTTTTCTGGCGCCGCTACATACGCATCTATCCGGCATGGATACTTATGGCCTGCCTGTATTACATTCCGGCGTTTATCAACACTCCCGGCGGAGGCTACAGCCGCAACGTGCCCGACCTTGTTGCAAACATCCTGATAAACTGGAGCTTCTGGCGCATTGACGACCTGACGTTCTGGTTTATACCTGCCATAATGATGATGTACACCTTTGCCCCGGCATACATGAAACTCATAGAGAAGCATCCCGAATACCGTTGGCTTGCAGTGGCCGCTATGGTGCTTGCCGTCATGGTGCAGTATTATCCGCCTGTGCATAAGGCTGTAGGGCATGTGGAGATATTCTTCAGCCGCATACCTATATTTCTTATCGGCATCAACTGCGGCGCGCTCGTAAAGGGCGGACGCAGCCTCGACGGCTCGTCGCTGTGGCTCGTGCTGCTGATTTTTGTCATGAGTCTGGCCATGTGTGTGGAGTTCGAGGAGTCGTGGCGAGGCCGTTTCCCGCTGTTCCTTGAGCGCATGGTCTACATTCCGCTCACCGTGTCGATGATATTGCTGCTTGTGAAACTGCTGTGCCATACGCCCGCTATTATCTGCCGGGCACTTGCCTTTGTGGGCACGGTAAGCCTTGAGCTTTATCTCATCCACATACAGTTTGTCATGAAATACATAACCCCCTACAAGCTGGGTTACTGTCTTACGGCTCTTATCATGATAGCCGTTTCTCTTGTACTTGCGTGGCTGTTGCACCGACTTGTTTCGTTCGTGATAGGATTCTTGCCGAAGAACATATAGCGGGCAACGGCATGTGACGGATATTGATAATGCATGGCACTGACCGGGCGGCCTGAGGCATATGGCCCTGCAGGGAGAGCAAGTCTTCGGCCTGGCCGGCAAAATGAAATTAAAAACGAGAAGTAATGAAAAGTAATCTGTTAAAACTGATACGTCCGCACCAGTGGCTAAAGAATGTGTTCGTGATGATACCCATGTTCTTCGGCGGCAGTCTGCTCGACCCGTCTGACATAAGAGCATCGGTCGTAACGTTCTTTGCATTCAGTTTCATTGCGTCGTCGGTCTATTGCTTCAACGACATTATCGACGTTGAGGCCGACCGCCGCCATCCCGTTAAGTGCAAGCGTCCAATAGCATCGGGCGCCATAAGCGTCAGGAGTGCCTGGGCCCTTATGGCTCTAATGTTTCTGCTGTCGGTTGGAACAGTGTGTCTGCTCGATACATACAGCCATGTTATAAATGTAGGACTGGTGATCCTTATTTATTATATTCTGAACATCCTTTATTGTTCTAAGCTGAAGCAGTATGCCATTGTAGATGTCTGCATCATAGCTTTCGGATTTGTGCTGCGCGTGCTTGCCGGAGGTTTTGCCACAGACATAGCCCTGAGCAAGTGGCTCGTGCTGATGACCTTCCTGCTCACTCTTTTCCTCTCGTTTGCCAAGCGGCGCGACGATGTGCTGCGCATGAACGAGACGGGAGAGCCGCCGAGAAAGAATACTATAAGGTATAACCTTACCTTCATAAATCAGGCAATAACCATCACGGCGTCGGTGACGCTTGTATGCTATATCATGTACACCGTGTCGCCCGAGGTGGTAAACCGTTTCCATTCAGACCTGCTTTATCTCACTTCTGTTTTCGTGTTGCTCGGACTGTTACGCTACATACAGATAACCGTTGTTGACAAGAGGAGCGGCGACCCTACGAAGATGATGCTCCGCGACAGGTTCACGCAGTGCGTGGTGCTGCTATGGGCGCTTACGTTCCTTGTGCTGATATATGTAATAAAGTAAGGACAATAGCTGATTTAAGCGTATAAAGCATTTCTTGTGATTTAGATTATGGACAGTTCTTTAAAGATACACGCCTTTGATTTCGACGGCACACTGACCAACCGCGACACCCTTCTGGAGTTTATAAGGTTCGTCCGTGGCGACAAGGCTTTCTTTCTTTGCATGCTGCGCTATCTGCCGTTGCTGTTGCTGATGAAGCTTGGCCTTTATCCCAACTGGAAGGTAAAGCAGAAAGTCTTTGCCCATTGCTTCGGCGGGATGAAGCTCGACGAGTTCAACAAATGGTGCGTGCGCTTTGCGAGTGAGAACATTTCTTTATTGCGGCCAAAGGGCATACAGAAGATTAACGAGGTGCTTGAGGAAGGCTGCAAGGTGGTTATTATAAGCGCGAGTATAAACAACTGGGTGGAACCGTTCTTTGCCGGACTTGACGGCGTGACGGTCATCGGCACCATGATAGAGGAACGCGACGGGGTTGTTACGGGGCGTTTTATCTCAAAGAACTGCTATGGCGAAGAGAAAGTGAGACGCCTGATACAGCTTTATCCCGGTCGTAATAGCTATTGGCTTGCGGCTTATGGCGACAGCAGGGGCGACTTCGAACTGCTTGACTTTGCCAACGAAAGCCACTATAAGCCTTTCAGAAAATAGCCTTTGACGCTTTCGTGGCGGTGAGACTGCCGCGAATAGACCGGCATGCCTGACAGATTGGCTTGATGCTTGGCTGACGCAATGAGGGACATTGGGCTGTCAGGGATTTTGGATTTTAGAAAATATAAACAAACGATATGAAGAAATTTTTCAGAATGTTTAAAATAAGGCGCGAGGAAATGGCCGCGTCGGTCTGCGCTCTCTGTGTGCTGATTGCTCTGCACGCAATGATGATAAGCAAGACCTTCAATACGTTTCTGCATACAGGCGGGGCGCACTGGAATATATTTATAAAGAACTTTGTAGTGTCAGGCTTCGACCCGATAACCTATTCTATGGTTACGTATTGGGAAGCCAACTATAATGTTTACCGCCATCCGTTCCTTTCGTTCATGGTATGGCCGCTGTCCTTGCTCGACGGTTGGCTGATGGATATGACGGGACTAAACCTTGTGCAGTTTATAGTGGCTGTTCCGCTCCTGTTCTTTGCATTCTATTCGTTTATATTCATCTTCCGCATCTTCCGCGACATAATAAAGATACGGCGTTTTGAGGCCACGGTGCTTTCGGCCATGCTGTTCTCGTTTGCGTATGTCATGATTTCAGCCGTAGTGCCCGATCATTTCTGCGTGTCGATGTTTCTGCTTGTGTTCGCGTTGTATATATCAGGCCTGAAAATGCAGAACGGCACAAGGTTAAGCATCTGGCAGACGGTGCTGCTGTTCTTTGTTACGGCCGGCGTGACGCTTAGCAACGGCGTGAAGATATTCATATATGCGCTCTTTACCAACGGAAAGAAGTTCTTCCGCATCAAGTATCTGCTGCTTGCAGTGCTGCTGCCTACAGCCCTTATATGGGTTTTTGCACGATGGGAATACCGCACTTTCGTATTGCCTAAAGAAAAGGCACGCCACGAAGCACGGCTGAAAAAGAGTGCCGAGACACGTCAGAAACTGTTCAATGCATTTGCCGACACAACGTCGCTGAAGGACAGTGCCGAGATAAAAAAAGCCTTTGCAAAAGAGATGAACAAGCGTGTGAAGGCAAAATATGTGAAAGACCACCAGAAGGCATGGAACAAGCATACCGGCAAGCCGATGGGCAAGGGCGAATTTATCAAGTGGACAGACATTTCTACTTCGCGCTCTGAAACGGCTGTTGAGAACCTTTTTGGCGAGTCTATACAGCTGCACGACCAGCATCTGCTGCAGGATACGCTGCGCAGCAGGCCGGTGATAGTGCCTTACAGCTGGATTATCAACTACGTGGTTGAGGCTGTCATTGTTCTGCTGTTTATCGGCGGAATATGGTGCGGACGCCGTTCGCGCTTCCTTTGGATGGCTTTGGGCGGTTTTGCTTTCGACATGTTCCTGCACATGGGACTTGGCTTCGGCATCAACGAAGTGTATATAATGGGTGCCCACTGGCTGTTTGTAATGCCTATTGCAATGGCATTTGTGGTGAAACAGGCCGAGAACGGAAGATTCAGAACATGGCTGCGCGTGCTGCTCGTTGTGCTTACGCTGTGGCTTTGGGCATATAACGGCACTCTGCTTGCAGGCTATCTGCTGGGATAAACGGCAGCAGCCTGTGAGGATAACGGTCTGACTGTAAGGTTGGTTTAACGCTTAACGCAAGAGATTTTATGAAGGTATCAGTGCTTGTGCCCGTCTACGGGGTGGAAAAGTATATTGAGCGTTGTGCTGTTTCGCTGTTCGAGCAGACACATTGCGACATGGAGTATGTGTTTGTAAACGACTGTACTCCAGACCGCAGCATAAGCATCTTGCGCTCAGTTATAGAGCGTTATCCTGACCGTGCGCGGCAGGTGCGCATAATAGACAATGAGGTGAACCGCGGAGTAGGGGCTACGCGTGCCGTGGCCATTGCTGCCGCAACAGGCGAATGTATCATGCATGCCGACAGCGACGACTATATGCCCCCGCGGGCTGTGGAGCTGTTGTGCGCCGAGATGGAGCGTAGCGGTGCCGATGTGGTAGACGGGGCGTGGCAGCGCTTCACGTCGGCAGGACTGTCTGAGCCGGTGCTTCCATGCCAGAGCCGCGACACCAGGCGCTATCTCTCGCTTATGCTGTGCCAGAATATAGTGTCAAACCGCATGTGGGGACGGCTCTTCCGCCGCAGTCTGTATGCCGACCACGGCATAACCCTTGTGCCGGGAGTGGACTATAGCGAGGATTATTCTATAATGACGAGGCTGATGTTCTACGCCAAGCGCTCGTTTATCAACGATGTTGTTTATTATTACAGCGACGAAAACACGGCTTCTTATACACATACACGTTCGGAACGGCATCTGCGTTCATATCTGAAGGCAAACCGCATAGTGCTTGATTTCTTTACAGAGAACGACTCTCGCCGCGTGTATGCCGTGCCTTTGCAGTTGGGCATGATCAATGCCTTGCGTTGTGTGCGCACTGACGGATATAGCTTTGACGAGGCTTACGGCCTTCTGCCTTATCGTCCGTCGGGACCGCTGTTCAAGATGCTTGCCGCAATGTTCCGTGGGCGTTGCCCTTTCAGTATAGCCAACTTCGCATATCTCACGGCGCGAAAGATATGCAGCCGTTTCTTTTAGTCTTAGACACGAACCGGTCATTAAACAGCACATTATTTTATATATTTTGTGCATTCATGCTTTCATCCGTATTTTAGTCTGCTTTTCTTTACATAGCCGCAATCAAACGAAAATCCGCTCAATATAAAGCAAAAATCCCGACCGAATCCTAATGGCCGATTTGGGCTTATCGTCTTTATCGCTTTTTCCTGTTCTTGACAAACTCGATAGCTTCATTCAGAATCTCGGCATGCGCCAGTCGCATTATCGCAAGATAAAGAACGGAGGCAAGGATAAAGCGGCAGATCAGCAGCAGCCATAGGTTGGATATTGGAGCTGTAAGCGGCCATACCGCAGCCATGACCGCAGCCGCTGAAATCATGAACGGGCATATATCGCGCATTATCTCTATAGTCCGTATGCCTGTAAGCTTGTTTAAGAAATACTGCCATATGCCGATAAACACAATGTTTCCGGCTGTATATGCCCACACCATTGCCTGCATGTCGAACTTGGCGAATGCCACGACGATGGCTATCTGTATGACAATCTGCACAACGGTGCACCACAGGTATATGTCGCTGCGCCCGCGGCTTATCATAAGGTTCTGATACAGAGTGTAAAGCGGCATGAAGGCTCCGCCGATGCATAGAATGCGGAGCAGCGGCACGCTGCTTAGCCACTGCTCGTGGATGGTCAGCAGGATAAACTCTTCGGCCACCATGGCAAGACCGAACATGGCAGGGAAAGAAAGCATGGCCGTAAGGCGCATCATCTTGCGGAACACGCGGCGCTCACGCTCGTTGTCGCCCGTAACCTGTGCCATTACCGGCTGTGCCACCTGCGCCATCGTTCCGCTGAGAAACGAATAGGCCATGGTGTTCCATTTGTTGGCCTGCGTAAAGCTTCCAACAGCCTTTATGGGGTAGAGGCGTCCGAAGATGAACACAAGGATGTTGCTGTTGAGCGTGTTGATTATTGACGTCAGCAAAATCTTCATGCTGAAGTTAAGCATCTTCTTTATTGGCCGCAGGTCTATGTGGAGCGTAGGATGCCATGGCGTGTAGAAATAGCGCCCTATGTTGATTATGGTGATATATATAATCTGTTGCCATGCCAGGCTCCAGTAAGATTGTCCGTTTATTGCAAGTACCACTCCCACTATGCCTGATGTCACCAGTGCCGCAAATCCTGTCACGGTGTTCTCCTTTACCATGAGGTTCTTGAACATGTATGCTCCGTGGGCAATGCCGAACGACGATATAACAAAACTTAGAAAGACGAAGCGAGACAGTTCGGTCAGTGCTGGCTGATGGAAAAACAGCGATATGAGCGGGGCGCAGAAGAACAGAATGGTGTAGATGCTGATGCTTACGATAACGTTGAACCAGAACACCGCATTATAGTCGCGGCTTTCAGGATGCTTCATGTTTGTCAGTGCCTGAGTGAATCCGCTGCTCTGCAGGTTGCCGGCTATTGCGGTGAATATGGTCAGCACGCCTACCATTCCGTAATCAGACGGCGTAAGCAGCCGGCCAAGGAATATGCCGAATATCAGGTTTAAAATCTGCGTGGAGCCATTGTTCATCAGCCCCCATATCAGCCCTTTGGCTGTTTTCTCTTTTAATGTTTCCATCCTATAGGTTCTTGATTCCGTGAGCCGACAGTGCGGCAGCTTCTCCGGCCGTGTATGCCGCCAGAACAAAGACTTTCGTCCTTGTAGCGTTCTCAATGTTCTTTTTCCTTCCACCTGTCAATGTCTTCAGCTGCCATTCAGAAACTCCGACGCCCGTCTTGTTTCTGAACAGCCTTTTCATTGCCTGGTAGAATATTATGTATTTATTGCAGTCTTTCATTTCAAACAGCTTAATCTTTTGCCTTCAATACAGGCAAAGCCATTTTCCACTTAATGCAAAGATAGTGCAAACTGCTCGAAAAGCAAAATAAATGCAGATGAAATGTTGTTATTTCGCAAGCCCGGATACGGCATTGCAGCTGTGGTATAGCTTGTGTTTAAATCAGAGTCAGATTGCTGCCGTTATTGTGCGTTTTGCTTACATATTGGATTTTAATAACGCTTCTAAACTGCGTTATTTCAAAAATAAAATCTTTTGTCTGTAAATATTGCCTGAAAACGCGTGCAAGCATAACTTCCTGATTGTTAGAGCCTTTAATCGTATGTGTGTCAAAGTGTGCAATTTTTCCCGTCCTTTTTAGGCTTAAAACATATGTTTTTTCACCAAAATATGTATTAATTTAAGCCTTCAAAAGCCGTGTTTTAAGTCGTAAAAGGCATTGTTTCGGCATGTAAAACGTGCCCTTTTGATGGGCATTGTAAATAATTTTTTATTTTTAAAGCCTGTTCCGTTAATTTTGTTTTCTATTTTGCCTGAAAATCATGACAAAACTTAAATGACATAATGTGCGCTTTTCTGCCTGCAAAGTTACAAATGGATGCCTGATAACTTTTAACCTGTTTATTATTGTTACGTGATTTTCAGTGCCCCAAAGATGTTACGTTTAGCTTTAAATGTAAATATTTTTCGGACTTATGCCAGCCTTCTTTCTCGCCGCATTATCAGGCGTTTTTGCTTCTGATTTTTTTACATAGATATACTTTATATTTATGCAGCTGCATGATGTGTTTTTGTTCCCTTATTAAACATCTCTATTGTCAGGCCCATTCAGCAGCTCTTGACATTAATCAAGGCTTTACACCTATTTATATATATAGGGCGTTAATTTTTTTAGTGTTTTGATAATTTTTCCGTATCATTTTACTACTTTTCTGCCTGGTGCTTTTTGTTGTTAAAATGACAATATTGACTTTTGTTTTTTATTGACCTGTCATGTGTTTGAAAATAAAAGAATAATGTCCGTTTTACACTTAAATTTGCAGAAATATGAGCAGCAATAATTATTGCCATGATATAACGGGGCGTATAAGGCGTAAAGTTTTCACATCGAAAAATGCCGGATAGTTTTACTTTGCATAATGTTATTATATAATCTTTTTAGTTATCACGAAGGTATGCAATAGCCTAAAAAAGGAAAAAACAAAGAAAAAACGACTAAGTCATTTCTATAAAAGAACAATTTGTGCATAAAAATTGCATCTTTATAGTTGATATTTATTAAATAGGTCTTTTGGTCTGAATATTTATCATAAACAAATATTTTTATGCATTTTTTCTAATAAAAAAGTTAGCGCGTTACAAAATTATTACTAACTTTGTCCAAGTTAAAACAGTAAAATTGCATTAATAATGAAAAAATTTTTATTATCAATTGTTTTTGCGCTAGGAATATTGTGTTCTGCAAATGCGCAGTTACCGTCTGTAACACTTAAAGACATTAATGGTAAGACAGTGAGAACAGACACGTTGTCAAACAATGGCAAACCTTTCATCATTGATTTCTTTGCCACATGGTGCAAGCCTTGCAACCGTGAGCTGACTGCCATCAGCGAAGTTTATGAAGAGTGGCAGGAAGAGACCGGCGTAAAGGTGATAGCCGTTTCTATTGACCAGGCACAGAACATCAACAAGGTAAAACCTCTTGTTGACAGTCATGAGTGGCCGTATGAAGTACTGCTTGACCCGAACAGCGATTTCAAGCGTGCACTTGGAATTCAGATGATTCCTTACACACTGATCGTTGACGGAAAGGGTAATATTGTTTATAAACACAACGGATACACAGAAGGAGCTGAACAGGAACTCATTGAGAAAGTGAGAGAGCTCGTAAACAAATAATGTCACATAGTGCTGACTATAGAATAATTGACACTTATGCACAAGTATAATAAAATTTTCTGTCTCTTGCTTATGCCTGCTTTGTCTTTGACAGCAATGGCACAAGAGACAGAAGAAAAAAAGATAACCGTCAGCGGAAGTATCCAGAGCGACATCCTTATTCCGCAAGACGATGAAGCAATTGGCACCGAAAAAGTTAATGAATGGGCTTTGACCAACACATTCGCTGATGTGAATGTAATGAGCGAGCATATCGATGCCGGAGCACGTTTCGAATTTCTGAAACATCCTCTACCCGGATTCGAAAAAGACTACAAGGGATGGGGAGTTCCTTATTTCTATCTGAAAACACACTTTAAAAATTGGGACCTTACGTTAGGTAACTTCTACGAGCAGTTCGGTTCAGGCTTTATCCTCCGTACATACGAGGAGCGCACACTGGGCATCGACAACTCTCTGCTTGGAGGACGCCTGACAATAAAGCCGCTGCCCGGAGTTTCGATAAAGGCTCTTAGCGGTAAGCAGCGCAGATATTGGTCACACAACGACTCATGGGTGTCTGGCGCAGACGTTGAACTCGGTCTCGACCAGTGGTTCAAGGGCCTGAGCAACAGCGGAACATATCTTACACTCGGTGCTTCATGGGTAAACAAGTACGAGAAAGAAGAAGACGTCATGGTTGATGCTACGCACAAGCTTAACCTGCCTACAACGGTAAATGCTTTTGACGTGCGTGCAAATTTACAGAAGGGAAACTTCAGCCTTCTCGCAGAATATGCGTGGAAGACACAAGACCCGACGTTCGACAACGGATATATATATCGTAAAGGAAACGTGGCAATGTTGTCAGCTTCTTATTCAAAGAGAGGCTTGAGCGTATTGCTGCAGGCAAAGCGCAGCGACAACATGTCGTTCCGCAGTAAAAGAACAATTAACGGTACATCATCGTTCATAAACCATCTGCCGGCATTTACGATGGACCAGACTTATGCGTTGGCTGCCATGTATCCTTATGCAACCAATCCTGACGGCGAATGGGCCTTCCAGGGCGAGTTCGGCTATAAGTTCAAGCGTCATACGCTCCTTGGCGGTAAGTATGGCACAAACGTAAAGGTGAACTTCTCTCACATTCGTGGTATTGATACTAACGTAGTGGGTGGAGCTGGCACAGACGGATATGGCTCTGCTTTCTGGAAGATGGGCGACGAGACTTTCTATCAGGACTTGAACGTACAGATTGAGAAGAAACTGACACGTCAGTTCAAACTCAACCTCATGTACATGAACCAGTTCTACAATAAGACAATAGTAGAGGGTGAGGGTGGTATGATTCATTCAGACATCTTCATCGCCGATGCAAAATATCAGTTCAACAATAAATTCACTCTGCGCGGCGAACTTCATTATTTGTCTACAGACGACGACCTCGGCGACTGGTGGTATGCTCTGTTGGAGCTGTCAGTGCTTCCCAACTGGATGTTCACAATTGCCGACGAGTATAACAGCGGCGTGACAGACCTTCATTACTATCAGGGATACGTAACATTCAACAAAGGATCACACCGTATACAGCTCGGCTATGGCCGTACACGTGCAGGCTATAACTGCTCAGGCGGTGTATGCCGTTACGTTCCGGCAAGCAAGGGTGTAACACTTTCGTACAACTATAACTTCTAAACAGAGATGAAGCTGAAAAATAACATATATAATAAGTTTGCCATCTGTGCGGCAGCACTTTCTCTGATGGCATGTAGCAACATTGATGAGGACGACCGCTTTATTGAAGTGGAGCCTGTAGAAGTTGCGAAACGTGTATTGATTGAAGACTTCACAGGACAGCGTTGCGTTAACTGTCCGAATGCTTCAGAAATGATTGAAAGCCTGCAAGAGCAGTATGGCGCAGAGAATGTCATCGCTGTGGGTATTCATAGTGGTCCGTTCTCTAAGACTGTAACTAACCAGCCTTTCCCATTGTGGACTGAAACAGGTGATTACTATTTTAATTCATGGGGCATAGATGCACAGCCTACCGGCGTTATTGACAGAAAAACGGTTTCAAGTACATATCAGTCTTGGGGAACAATTGTCCGTGACGCATTGCAGGCTTCTGCTCCGCTCACACTTGATGCAACAACATCTTATGATGAGGCTACAAGAACCGTAACCATAAATGTTAATGCAAAAGGCGTGCTTGATGTTACAGGTAAACTGCAGCTTTGGCTTACTGAAGACAATATAACAAACATTCAGTATATGCCAGACGGATCTGTCAATACTCAATATGTGCATAATCATGTATTCCGCACAGCTGTCAACGGACAGGACGGAGAAGATTTCAGCATAGCTTGGGATGAAGAAAAGACAGTAACAAGCACTTACGTCTTGGATGAAGCCTGGAAGGCTGAAAATATGTCGGTTGTTGCATTTGTATATAACAATAGTGGTGTTCAGCAGGTAGTTAAAGTACCCGTTATCAGTACTGAAGACGACGCACAGCCGAATGAATGATAAATAATGTCGATGAGAGTGTATTTCATTTTTATGCACTCTCATTGATACCCTCTTTCAATCCTACTATAAAAAACAATTTTAACATTTTAATAAAAAGAACAAGATGAAAAAGTTATTTACTCTTTGTATCGCTTTGTTATTTAGCTGTGTAGCAATGAATGCACAGAATTTTATATTCGTTGATGGTGACGGCAATACCATTGAAAATGGTGCAACTCTTACAATGGATCAGGTCGCCTATAAGGAAGATATTGTCTTTAATCCTGATGGCTCTTTTGAAGTTGTACAGGTGCCTATGATTCCATTAAGTGGAGTTCTTATTAAGAATAACTCTGCAGAATCTCAGAGCTGTAAAGTTACTTTTAATGTTACTGCTTTGCCTAATGGCTCATTTGCTGCCTGCTGTGCTGAGAATTGTTCAAATTTGGATAAAGAAGGAACAATAGAGAAGAATGCCAATGCAGATGCAGGCAAAACTATTGATATCTCAACTGATACAGAGTGGGTTCCTGTTGCTGCAGGTACAACTACAGTGAAAATATCAGCTCAGGGATCTAAATCTATGCTGCCTGATTCTGAAATTACTATTAATTTCATTTATGATGGTACTGCAAGTATTGACGGTATTCAGAATAATGCAGATAATAAGGTCGTAGCACGCTATTCGATCAATGGTCAGCTTCTTGATGCTCCTCAGAAAGGCATAAACATCCTGAAGTATGCTGACGGACGTATAGAAAAAGTGATTGTAAAGTAAAATAAATCCTATTTTTTAATCTTTATTGTATGGAAAAGAAAAGTTTATATTTATGTATCCTGTTGGCTTTGGGCCTGCTGTGGGCAATTCCGTCTTCAGCACAGGAGGCACAGCTTACCACTGTGAGTTTCCCCAAGGCTGCAACTTTCACATCTTTGTCAGACAATGGCTTGTGGGCTACTGCTGCTGGTGTGAATGATGATGATCAAAGTAAGTATGCCTATCCTTATCTTATTAATGTAGAGACAGGTGCTCTTACTGAACTCTGGGTTGAAGCAGACTTGATAAAGTCACTCGAAGCTACAGACGTTACTAATGATGGAAAAATCATTGTTGGTACCTATGACAGCAAGCCTGCTTATTATGACATGAATCAGGGTAAGTGGATCACTCTTCAGTCTGAGAATCCTGGAAAAGCTACATCTGTAACACCTGATGGCAAATACATCAGCGGATGGAGCAGCAATTATGATAGCTTCTCAGGTGATGCTTATGTTGAAACACCGCTTTTGTGGGAGAAGCAGTCTGATGGTACATATCGTGCAATTGATGTGTATGCTGAACTTCCTAACTTCCCAAAGAAAACAAAGCTTGGAACAAACACTCAGCAGGTACGTATAGACAATGTTAGTCCTGATGGTAACATCCTTTCTGGTATTATTAACTTTGTAACTCCTGCAACTGTTTGCTATTATGTTTATAACAAGACAACTCAGGAGTGCAAATATGTAGACAATGCTCTCGGAGAAGTGCCTGACGAAACATTTGTTGACGAGTCAACAATGAGTAACAATGGTAAATATCTTACCGGTATCGTACAGGTGGCAGGTGGTTCATACATTTCAAGCTATCTTTACAATACAAGCGACAACTCTTGTATATTATATAATACAGAACGCGAAGAGCAAGACCGTGACGGAAGTGCTGTTTCAAATACAGGCGTTGTATTTGCTTGCAGTCCTGCCGTAAACCCTGTCCGTTCTGCTTACGTACGTGTGGGTAGTCTTTGGTACGGAATAGACGAAATTCTTTCTGGCCGTTATGATATGAACTTCTATGAGCGTACTGGCTATGATTTCACAGGAACAATTGAAGGAGTTTCTGATGATGAAAAGACCATGATCGGTATGTCTGAGACAAAGACAAAGGGTTATATCATTCGTCTCCCTGAAACTATCAGCGAAGCTGCAAGCAGCGTTAATCCATTAGGCACTTATGCCGTTTCTCCTGCTTATGGCTCTAAGTTTGCTAAATTCAGTCAGATGAAGTTGGCTTTCTCTAAGTCTGCCGCTGTAACATCTGGTGTTAAGGCTCAGTTCATGGACGCTTCTGGTAAGGTGTTGAGAGAGTATAACATTACAGCTCAGTCTGGTAACAAGACATTCACTATTGGTGGTATACCTCAGGCTCTCAATGCTGACGAGGAATATACAATGAAGATCCCTGCTGGAGCATTCTATTTGATGGCAGACAACTCTATCAAGAGTGATGAAATCACAATTAAGTATATCGGCCATGCCGAGGCTCCGGCTGCTGTACAGCAGGTTTCTCCTGCAGATCAGGCAAATGTATCTGAAATAAGTTCAGAGCATCCTGTACAGATTCTCTTCGATTTGTCTATCGCTATATCTGAAGATGCTAAGGCTTATCTGTATAGAGATGGTCAGACATCACCGGTTTGTGAACTTAACTTTGTGCAGGGAGCAGAAAGCACAATCCTTCTGTATCCTAGCCTCAAGCGTTATCTTGAAAAAGATGAGAAATATAAGGTTGTTGTAGAGGCTGGTTCTGTTACAGATATTATGGGATTCTGTCCGAACAATGAGATTACAATTAATTACACAGGTGCATACGAGCCTGAAATCAGTTCTGACGGAAGCCTCTTCTCTGATGACTTCAATGATCCTAGCAACTCTATGGTTAAATACCTCCTTTATGAAGGTGACCACAACAAGCCGTCAAGTGCAATGCAGAATTTAGGCTTTGATGCCGACAATTCTCCTTGGCTTTTCGTAATTCGTGAATCAGAAAGCAGCTCTGACTACTGTGCAGCTTCAACATCTATCTATAATCCTACAGGAAAATCAGACGACTGGATGTCAATACCTCGTCTGTCAATAGAAAATGCCGACTATTATCTCAGCTTTGACGTTCAGTCATACTATAAGTCAAAGGCAGACAGACTTAAGGTTCTCGTTCTTGAGGATGATGCTGTTTATTCTAACTTCACAACAGAACTTTATGAGAAGTTCAAGGCTAATGGTAAGGTTCTTTATGACGAGCAGCTTTCTCCCGGTGAGTCAGAGGAAAATCTGACAGGTGACTGGACACATGTTGAGAAATCTCTCGCAGAATATGCAGGTAAGAATATCTATATCGCTTTCGTTAATGAGAACGAAAATCAGAGTATGATCTTCTTGGATAATCTGAAGGTTTACTACAAGGGCGACTTCAACTTTGCTCCTAATGTAGAAAGCACACAGGTTAACAAAGAGTCTACAAATGTTGGTGTAATAGTTAAGGTTACAAGTGATAAGACTTACAACACTATTAATGCAACACTTACTTCTGAAGACGGCTCATTCAAGAGCACTTATACAGATACACCTAGCAAGCCTATAACAAGTGCAGAGAATTATTCTTTCACATTCCCTGATAAGTTGCCTCTGACTGTAGGTGCACAGAATAAGTATACTATAAGCATTGATCTCGGCGGTACTGTTTACAGCCAGACAAACACTATCAGCAACCTTGCTTTTGAGACAACAAAGCATGTAGTTATAGAAGAAAGCACTGGTCAGCAGTGTAAGAACTGTCCTCAGGGAATCCTTGCAATGGAAAATCTTGAGAAACTTTACGGTGAGCAGGTTATACCTATCGCTATTCATAGCTCTATAATCGGAACAGACCAGTTTGCTTATGAGAACTATAATACATATTTCGGTATAACAGCACAGCCTATGGGTCTGGTTAACCGTATAGACACTCTTTATGCGCCGATGTATGTTGATGGAAGCGAGCAGTATCACTTCGATTCACCAGAAGGCAACAATACATTCTATGATGTAGCTCAGCGTGAGTTCGAAAATTATGCAATTGCAGATGTAAGCATCGACAAGGCTATTTACGATGCTTCAAGCAAGAACATACAGATTACAGGTAATGTAAACTATGCTCTAACCATGAACTCTCTGAACCACAATCTTGCATTTGTTGTTCTTGAGGATGGTTTGGAAGGACCTCAGCTTAATGGCTTCTACGTTCTCGCCCAGCCTATATTCGGTGAGTTCGGTAAGGGCGGCAAGTATGGTTCAAGCGTTGCTGTTGTAACATTCAACGATGTTGCACGTAAAGTGCCAAACGACAACTTCGCAGGTGAATCAGGTTTCATCCCTGTAAGCGTAACTGCAGGTCAGCCTGTTGCATTCAATAAGGTATTCAGCTTGCCTGAAAACGTTAAGAACTGGGATAATACTAAAGTTGTTGTTATGTTGCTCGATGCAAATACAGAGCGTGTGCTGAATGCAGCAAGACTAAAGATGTCAGCCGGAACAGCTGGAATCAATGATGCTACAGTATCTGAAAACGGCATAACAATTTCTGGTGAGAACGGTTCAATAAACGTTAACGGCGGAAGCGACCTCAACGTTACTGTTTATGATGTAAGCGGAAGCGTAATAAGCAATGCTAACTCTACTTCTGGTGCTGTTAAGGTAAGCACAGGCGGAAAGAACGGCTTGTTTATCGTTAAGGCTACAAGCGACGGCGTAAGCGTTGTTAAGAAAGTAATCGTTAAATAAATATTTAGATCTGCCTTGTATGTTTGTATTAGAAAAACACTTCACAAAACATAATACAGCAGACAGCAAGGCATGGACCTTAAAAACCTAAGATATAGAAAAGGGTATGGGGCTAGTCCCCAACCCTTCCTATATAATTTAATGCTAACTTATTATTAATTTAAAATTAAGTATTATGAAATCTTTACTAATCAGTTTGATGGCATTTTTATGTGCCTTGGGGGTATCTGCAACCCCGACAGGTACGGGTCTCAAGAGGATCCGTATGTAATTGCCGATGGAGACGTCTATATGGTAGATGACCCTGTTTATGCAAGCTTTACGGCTCCTGGCGATGGTACCTTAACATTGTCATACAATTTAATGAAAGATCCCGCGTTTACCGTAGTTGGCGGTGAGGTTATGCCGTTTACATGGGGTATGGGTGCTCCAAGTACTTCTGTTTTGGACGTTAAAGCCGGTGAAACTTATGTAATTTATAATGCAAATAAAGTTGGATGGAGTGCTGAAGTTACTGTTTCATTCACAGCGGCATCTGGTGACGCTTTGAAAATTTTAAGTTCAGAGCCTGAGCAGGGTTCAAAGGTTGAGAAAATCAGCTGGGATAATCAGGTTAAGGTTACATTGAACAAGAAGGTTAAGTATGTTCACTGTGAGTTCCATGGTGATGAAGGCATTATGCACCAGTATTATACATCTGAGGCTGAAGAAGGTGAAGATGTTATCATGGTTGGTCCTGAGAAAATTGTAAAAGGCGACCGTGTTCTTGATAATGCATGGTATATGTATGAAGGAAGTACATACGAGATCATTATTGAGTCATATCAGACTAAGGAAGGTATGGAGCAGGGTACTGAAACTCCTGAGACAACAACTCTGACATTTGAAGGTGGTACAGCAAAAGTTGAAAAGACTGTTGTAAATCTTGTAAAAGTTGAACCAGAACCAAATGTCGTTTATCCTACAGAAGACTAGCTGCTCAGCTTTAAGGATGACAGAAAGGTTGTAACTGTTGAAGTTGACAAGAAAGTTAAAGTTAAGAACTGTGTTTACCCGATGGGTATGTACGGAACATTAGACTGGGAAAAGGCAGAAGTATCATATACAGAAGAAGGCCACTCTATTATCAAGTGTACTATGTCTGAGGATTTCTATAATTTTATGGGAACTATTGTAACAGACGTTATCCTTCAGCTTGATTTGACTGATGAAGAGGGCAATGAAATTGAGCCTAAGGCAGAAGGCTTCCCTGAAAATGTTGTATTCGGAAGCGGTTACAACTTTGCATTTGGTGTGAACGACGGTCGTTTTGCAGACGCTTCTTTGAAATACAAGTCTGTAACTCCTGCAGAGAATTCTTACAGCACAAGTCTGGGTAAGATGGAATTTGCATACGATGAGCGTGTATATATTACATCTACAGCTAATGCAGCCGTTTACAAAGGTGAAGAGAAAGTTGCTGATGCAATTTTGACTTCAAATGAAGATGAAACAGGTCTTATCGTAACAGCTCAGTTTGTTGAAATTGGCACACAGAATCCGAAAGAAATCAATGAGTTTGGTGCTTATGTTCTTAAGGTAGATTCACAGTCAATTGCTAACGAATTGTTCAACGAAGAAACTCCTTGGACTGATGGTATGCAGGGTCATGGTATATGTAACCCTGACTTCACAGTAGCATTCAACATTGACCCGGCTATTCTTGCAGTTGAGTCTGTTGACCCGGCTCCTTACGTAGAAGGTGGCGAGTACAGCAAGGAGATTCCTGCTGAAATTAATATTACATTGAGCGGTGAGGGCGCTAAAGTAAACTCTGCTCTTGTAACTTATGGTATGAACACTCGTGTTCCTGCTGAAGCAAAGGTTGAAGGCAAGGTTATAACAGTTACTGTTCCTGAGGCTGCTCTCGCTGAGAACAACATAGGCGTATCTGTTGCTGCTGTTAATGAAAATGGCACACCTATCAGCTATGGCACAGACGGTGTTATCCTGCTCGCATATCAGATGCCTAAGAATATCCTCGTTCCTACAGAGGTTACACCTGCTGACGGAAGCACAGTTAAGTCAATTGCTACTGTTGAACTCACTGTAGATTCTAAGTATGGTGTTGGTGAACTGAACACAAACAATGTTATCACAGTTAAGAAAGACGGTGTTGAGGCAAGCAATATCTCTGCAGCGATCGATTATGCTACAGGTGATGACATGAATAAGATGATGATTACGTTTACTCCGGAAATAACAGAAGATGGTACTTACACTGTTGTTATTCCTGAAGAAACATTCTATGATCTTGACGGCAATCTCTTCAATCCTGAGCTGACATATACATTCATCGTTGACAAATCTACAAACATCGGTGGTGTAGAAGTTGAAGACGCTAATGCTGTTGTTGAGGTTTACAGCGTAGACGGCTGCCTCGTAAGCAAGGGTAAGAAAGCTGACGTAATGAAGAAACTCGTTAAGGGTATCTATATCATCAACGGCCAGAAAGTGGTTATCCGCTAATCTGCCGTAGATCTTAAATAAAAAAGCTAAAGGCTGCAGCCTGTCGCTTTAGCCTTATGGCAATAGCGCAACGACCAGCCTTTAGCTTTTTCCTCAAAATAAAACAGACAAGAATATTTAGACATGAAACGACTTATTTTTACTTTAATCGGTATTGTATTGGGGTTGACAGGTTTAAAGGCTGTTACTTTTACTCCGATTGAGATTAATGACCCGTCTGAGTCTGTAACTATTAAATTGCAGCCAGGTGCAAACTATTTACAGCTGAAGGCTATTGAGAGCAACACCATCCACTTTAATGTCGGATATTTTGGCATTATGATGTTTGAATGTAATGCCATGGGTGAAGAGGGCAACAACCTTTCTATAAGCTATGACGCTGAAGGTCACAAAATCTTCAGTAGTGAGGTTGAGGAAGGAAAAACTTATTATTTCTCAACCAGTATGATTACTGAGCCTTCAATAGATGTTACAATTTATTATGGTAACGGAGAAGGCATGCCTATCACATTGACATCTAACTTTTCGGATGGTGATACCTATACAGTTTCTGGCTCAAACCTTGAATTGGCTTTTGACCGTACGGTTGATATAGCCCACAACTGGATTGAGTATGGTGAGGAGGCTGACGGCGTATTTAAAACAAAGGAAGAGATTCCCGCAGCATATATCAATGGTACCTATACTACTCAGTATTTCTATAGCATCGAGCTGAGCAAGTTTATCCGTGAGATGGCTGAAGACGGTAAACTTGAGGTTGGTGATAAGTTTAAAATCACTCTTGAAGGTATTTGCGATGCTAACGATGAGAGCGTAATCTATGGTGAGGACGGAAACTATTCTGTTACACTGATTATGGGCGAGATGCCCGGTGAGCTGGTTTCTATAGATCCGGCACAGGGTACAACTCTTTATACATATTATCCTGAAACCGGTGAAGAAGGCTTGCTGACATTTACTTTCACAGATGAACTTAATACTGATAAGAGTAAGGTAACTGTAGACCTGTCTTATGGCGATTCAGAGGCCGGTTCTATGGGTTCATTTAATCCTGATTTTACTATCGAAGGCAAGACTGTTGTTGTTGATATCCGCGGTTACCGCTTCCCAGAGACAGTAGAGACTTCAAGAAACGGTGAAGTGCAGACTGTGATAACAATGAACATCAAGGGCCTTACAACTGCAGACGGACGTGCTATTCTCACAAACAACGCTTCTGCCGGAACAAGTGGCATCGTTGTTACTTATCCTCTGAAGAAGCAGGAAATATCTTTTTATTATGACTTCTTGCCTACTGAAGGCAGCTCTCTGGCTGATTGCAGCGAGATCATAATCTGGTTGCCGGAGGAAGTTGGTGTTCTTACTTTCGACAAGGTTCTGTTGCAGTGGCTCAACAACCGCGGTACACTCCAGACAAAGGAATTCAAGGCAGAGGATGTTCCGTTTGCTTATGATAAATCTTATGCGGGTTATGTAAGCCATATTCCACTTGCCGGTGTAAGCAAGGACCGTGAGGTTACATTGACTGTAGAAGGTGGAATGCTCAGCAATGGCGACAGCGTTGAGATTACAGGTAAATTCAACACTGATCCTACAGGTATAGATTCTGTTCTTGGTGACGATGCCAATGCCGTTGTTAAGCTTTACACAATCGACGGTATCCTCGTTAAGGAGGCTCCTGCTGCAACTGTTCTTACAGGTGTTAAGAAGGGCGTTTATATCATGAACGGCAAGAAGGTTGTTGTAAAATAATTACTGCAATTTTATATATAACTGACAATTTCGCAGGCTGTCTCATTTATTTTATGAGGCAGCTTGTTTTTTTATTGAAGATTCAGAACATGTATGATTAAGATTAATCATGTGTTGACGATTTTGCGCACGATGGTCAGCCGTGAGCATTGAACGCAAAATTCTGATGTCTGTTATGCATGTTTTGCTTGTGTTTCTCTTTTATACGCCAGCGTGTTGCTTGGTTAAAAGCATGGTTTTATTGGTTCTTATAATGACATGTCTGTAGTGGGCGATTATTGTATTCGGCAGTTTGCCGACAAGCTGTCCGCCGTAAATAAGCCGTAAAAAGTTTTTTGAAAAACTCATCACTCGTCACATCCGTGCGTAAGTTGCTGACAGTTAGACTGTTAATGTGTGATGAGTTGAATTTTCAACTCATCACATCGTAGCAATTTTATGTGTTTTCCTGCTTTGGGCTTACTCTGTGTGATGAGTTGCAATGGCAACTCGTCACACCGCAACGATCTGACATTCAGGACGTTATGTCGCAATGTGACGAGTGACGAGTTTCTTCGCAAAAAATTAAACCTAAATTGTTTACAGTGTCCTTTCCTAAAATTGGTTGACTTCTAACAAGCCATTCCCTGATTAAAGTTG
>ENA-ORTN01001197-ORTN01001197.1-human-gut-metagenome-genome-assembly--contig:-NODE-1197-length-26657-cov-16.029171_pt1 | contig 26657 bp, 16 predicted proteins | sample MGYA00242070_ERZ509189 | MGnify/ENA primary metagenome ERZ509189 (study PRJEB26280, sample SAMEA2338821) | human gut metagenome | biome: human gut; feature: human-associated habitat; material: faeces...
GGTCAGAGCCAGGGCTGCACCGATGACACCGGCCAGCTGGGCATGATGTCCGCAGCAGTGAGCTCCCTGAGTCTCCGGATTGGCATATTTATGTTCCGGGATGCGGAGCGCATCCAGTTCCCCGATGAGAGCCAGACTTACATTCGTTTTCTCTTCTTCATTTAAGTAGGCTTTGACACCGGTGACAGCCAGTCCTTCCTTTGTCTCAAGACCCAGATTTTTCATGAAAGAAGCAAATTTTTCTGCAGTTCTGTATTCTTTATAACCCAGCTCTGCATGGGTGTAGATATCTTTGGCGAATGCGATGATCTCGTTGCGGTGTGCGTCGATGATATCGACAATTTTCTGTTCGGTTTTATCTAAAATGAGAGCCATATGAAATCCTCCTGTTTCCTGCCGGTGTATTCCGATGCTGTTTCCTATTAGTTAAACAGTTCCTCCGGAACAAACCATAAACCATTGTTATTCTTGTCTAAATATTCTTTGAATTCATCGGAGTGGTAAGCAGCAACGATATCTTTTGCCCACTGAGCATCTTTATTTTCCTCTTTTACAACGACCTGCAGAATCAGATGCGGCAGAATGTCTTCCTGAAGAAGGGCAGTGGATGGATCGATTCCTGCATTGTATACAATACTTCCGGTGATAACCGCATAATCAAAGTCATCTAAAACAGCTGGAATATTAGTGGAGTTCATTTCGGTAAATTCGATGTTGTAAGGGTTTTCCGTGATATCCGCCTGGGTGACAGTGGAGAGATCCACATCCGGGTTTAAGGTGATCCATCCGGCTTTCTGTAAGAGAACATAAGCGCGGGCTGTGTTGGCGGCATCGTCCGGAACGGCTACTTTGGCACCGTCTTGAATGGCGTCCAGAGAGGTTTCGGTGGCAGAAAAGATGGCAGCCGGAACGGTAGGAATCGGGGAAATCGGGACCAGGTTACCCTTCTGGGCTTCGTTGAAATTTTCGGCATAAGCGGTATGCTGCTCTACATTGAAATCGATCTCGCCGTCATTTAAAGCAAGGTCATTCTGGAGAAGGTCAGAGAAATCAACCTCGGTGAGTGTATAGCCCTCTTTTTCCAGATATTTGTTAATATCCTCCGCACCTTTTTTGAAATCAAGGGAATCTGTCTGAAGCTTCACCAGTTCATTGCAGGATTCATTGTCACTGACTGTGATCATATTCCACAGCAGGTCATTTAATTTTACATCTACAGTTTTTGTATCTGCAGTATTTAATTTCTTTGCCTCATCTGCCTTTACCTGCTCCATGTCCTCATATGTCTTTGCCATTACAAAGGCTTTGATCAGACTTGCAGAATAAAGGGAAGTATCATTGATCAGGATTTCCTTTTCTTCATTAAGGTCTTTCACATAAACACTCCAGGTTCCCTGATATCCGGACAGCATCTTCTCAAGCTGAGGCTTCAGATTATCCATCCCAAGATCATCCATATTCACGATCTTTCCCGTATCATCCACAATAAAACCATCATCCGTCACTGTGCTTTCCTGAAGCAGGGCGCCATTTGTACCGCCAAAATAATAGCTTCCGTCAAAATTCATTTCATAACAGTCCATCTCAAGTGAATGGATACCTGGCTCGGTTACCAGTCTGCCATTTTCATCAAAATAATAATATCCGTTCAGAGTAATCCCGTCTATTGCCAGATTGTCAATATACCTTACCTGCGGTGCTGCTGACAGACGCCCCAGATTGTTCACAAAGTAATATCCGTCAAATTTCTCTGCCTCCTGGGCATTCTGTGTATCAGCTTCCTCATCTGTCTTATCCCCAAACACTGCAACACCTTTCAGATGCTCCATATGAGGACTGCAGGCTTTGAATTTCCCATCTGTATCATGGTAATAATATCCGTCAAATACAGTTCCGTCTATCTCATAATCCTGAAAATAATGGATCTCCGCCTGGGTACTTCCGGCGCCATTCACATCCAGACAGTAAAATCCGTCACTCTTCATCATATATTTGCCACTTCCGTCTCCCATGGGCTGAATCTGCGCCTGCCCGGTGACAGATGCAAGGCTCTGCTGTGCAGCCATAACAGGAACCGCCAAAGCCAGTGCCATGGAAATGGCTCCGGCCAGACTTCCGGCTATGATATAACTTTTAATATGATATTTCGCTGTTTGTCTATTTTTTCTCATGCAAAACTCCTTTTACGGTTTCTTTTCACATCCCATTCACAGTAAGCAAAGTATATATTGTTTTATTCAGGATAGCAAGATTTTTATCTTTTTTCCAGCAAAGACCAGAATCTCAGTATCAGTGTTCAGTTCTTTTCTCTTATCCTGTTCCAGAAGCTTCCCAGCTGTTCTTCCACAGTATTTAAAGTACAGTTTCCCCTGTCAGACCACTCAGCAGGAAACAGATTCCTGTAATCTTTCCCTGCAAATCTCTCGTCCAGCAGAAGTATGATGCCTGTGTCCTCCTGGGTTCTGATCACACGCCCAGCTGACTGCAGCACCTTATTCATTCCCGGATATCTATATGCATAATCAAATCCATTCACACCCTTTTTATCATAATACTGCCTGAGGATCTCCCTTTCTGTTCCGATCTGAGGAAGACCAGTTCCTATAATGATCGCTCCGATCAGCTTCTCTCCCATCAAGTCAATCCCCTCTGAAAAAATCCCGCCCATTACGCAAAATCCTACCAGTGTTCCCTCTGATGCAGAAAATTCCTCCAGAAATTCCTCTTTCTCCCTCTCATTCATTCCCGATGTCTGCGAAATACAACGAACCCATTCTGCCGAAAACTCATTCTCATACACATCCAGAACATCCTCCATAAATTTATAAGAAGGAAAGAATACCATATAATTTCCTTTTCTTGTCCATACAGTTCTGGCAATGTAAGATGCGATCCTGTGATATTCCTCATATCCTCTTCTGGTATACCTGCTGCTCACATCCCGTCCTGTGAGAATGCACCTGTTCTCCTGCCTGAAAGGAGAAGTCACATAAATCCCATAGTCATCCTTTCTGGTGCTTAAAAGTGCACGGTAATAATCCATGGGGAGCAGAGTCGCAGAAAAGAAAACCGCACTTTTTCCCTTTTCCAGACATCTATGGATATTTGCTGCAGGATTTACACAGAAAAGCCGCAGTATCACCTTTCCCCCTTCTCCCATTTCTGTATAAACCACATAATTTTCATCCAGAAGTTCATCAATGTTCAGGAAATCTCTCACACAGAAGTAAAATTCCAGCAGCTGCTCCGGAAGTTCCTTTCCATGAAGTTCCTCCAGAAGCTTGTCCATCTCCCCCATCACCTGAAGCATTCCCAGGGAAACCGCTCCGGGATTTGGCAGGATTTCGTACTCTGTACACTCCTTTTCCAGAGTTCGAAGCTGTCTGTTCACTTTTTCCAGTGCTCGCACCAGACCTTTGCTGTAATCCCCGGCCAGTCTCTTCGCCTCCAGTACATCCGCTCTATCCACATGAGCACTGTACATTTCCCTTCCCCTGTCCACCAGATTGTGAGCTTCATCGATCAGAAAAATGTATTCTCCGGAAGTACCCTCCCCGAAAAATCTTTTCAGATAAACATTGGGATCAAATACATAATTATAATCACAGATTACAGCGTCCACCCAGACTGCCAGATCCAGGCACATTTCAAAGGGACACACCTGCCATTTCTTCGCATATTCCAGCAGAGTATCCCTGTCATAGCTGTCCTGCGTGGTCCACAGTTCAAAAACAGCATCATTCACTCTGTCCAGATGTCCTCTCGCCCACAGGCAGTTCTCAGGATTGCATTCTGTTTTATCGCAGAAGCACAGCTTTTCCTTCGCGGTAATGGTGATCACTTTAAATTTCAGTCCATGCTCCTTTAATATGGAGAAAGCTTCTTCAGCCACAGTCCTGGTAATGGTCTTTGCTGTAAGATAGAAAATATTTTCCCCTAATCCTGCACCAACTGCTCTCACTGCAGGAAAGATCGTGGACATGGTCTTTCCTACTCCTGTAGGTGCCTGGACAAAAATCTGTCTTTCTGTGGATATAGTGTGATATACACCGGATACGATTTTTCGCTGTCCCTCACGATATTCAAAAGGGAACTCCAGATCACTCATGGACACATTCCGTTCTTTTTTCCATGCAAGCTGGTATGCGATCCATTTATGATACCTGTCCAGAAGCTTCTGGTACCACAGCCTGAGTTCTTCCAGCGTATATTCCTCTCTGAAAAACTTAAGCTCCTCTGTGTCCAGATTCCCATATGTCATCTGCACTCCGATCTTCTCCAGTTTTTGCTCCTGTGCGTAGATCCAGGCATAACACATTGCCTGTGCGCGGTGAACCTCCACAGGCTTTTCCAACTGACTGACATCTGCATAAACACCCTTGATCTCATCGATCCAATACTGTCCATCTTCTGTGAAGATTCCGTCAGCCCTGCCCTCTACCTGGATACCTACATCTTCATATTCTGTTTTATATTTAAGAGAAACCTCCGCTCTGTAATGGCTTCCCATCCTGCCCTGTATTTTTCTGTGCAGTCTGCTGCCCTTCTGCATTGCTTCTCTGTCAGAAGATCCTCCCCGGTTGTCAAGATCCCCGCTTCTTAATATAAACTCCACCAGATTTCTGACGGAAATACGAACCACCGGCTTATCCATATCAAAACACCTCACGCAACAATAGCTGTCAAATAGTTACCCAACATCGTCCGTTCATTATAACACAAGATTCATCATCATGTAAAAACTCCTGAATTGTCAAGCGGATATTCGCAATCCGCTTCGCTACTTGCTCATAACCGAATAACTGCTCCGCAGTTTATCAGAAGGAGCTTGCACTCCTCCTGATACAAGCAAGTCCCCACCCACTGCTTATTGCTTTTCGCAATTGAAGCAGTGGGTGGAGACTTACTTGATTCGGTTAAAAAGCCGCCAGAAATCTCTATGCTGATTTCTGACGGCCCATTATTTTGTTTATCTTATAATTGGTAAAAATCATATCCACCAATTGCTCCGCTGTGAAGGAGCTCCTGCAATTCTCAATTAGATCTGAGTAATTACAAAGATATCATAAATTGCCTTTACCGCAGTTTCAAAATCTCTGTTCTCCACACCGATAATGATATTCAGCTCACTGGAACCCTGGTCGATCATCTTCACATTTACATTTGCATGGGCAAGTGCTGAGAAGATTCTTCCTGCTGTACCTCTGGTGGATTTCATACCACGTCCTACAACAGCGATCAGTGCAAGGTCAGATTCCATTTCTACGAAATCCGGCTGTACTGCACGATGAATTCCGGCAATTACCTGCTGTTCCTTTTCTTCGAATTCATCCTGATGTACATATACAGTCATTGTATCGATTCCTGATGGAACATGCTCAAAGCTGATTCCCTGATCTTCGAATACCTGAAGTACCTTACGTCCGAAACCAACCTCACTGTTCATCATGGATTTCTCAATATTGATAGAACAGAATCCCTTCTTACCTGCAATACCTGTGATTGTAAATTTCGGTTTCTTGCATGTGCTCTCAACAATAAAAGTACCCTTGTCTTCCGGTCTGTTTGTGTTTTTGATATTGATCGGAATTCCCTCTTTACGAACCGGGAAGATCGCATCTTCATGAAGAACAGTTGCACCCATATAAGAAAGCTCTCTGAGTTCTCTGTAGGTAATGCTCTCAATCACTTCCGGATTTTTAACAATACGTGGGTCTGTTACCAGGAAACCGGAAACATCTGTCCAGTTTTCATAGAGGTCTGCCTTAATAGCCTTTGCCACAAGAGAACCGGTTACATCAGAACCTCCTCTGGAGAAAGTTTTAACTTTTCCATCTTCACCAGCGCCATAAAATCCAGGGATAACGGCATGTTCACATTTTGCCAGCTTTTTGGACAGAAGTCTGTCTGTCTTCTCGGCGTCCAGATTTCCGTTCTTATCAAAACGGATCACATCTGCTGCATCAACAAATTCATAACCCAGATATGCTGCCATCACCTTACCATTGAGAAATTCTCCTCTGGATGCTGCATAGTCTGTGCCTGCCTGTGCCTTGAAATCAGCTTCGATCTGAGCAAATTCATCTTCCAGAGAAAGATCAAGGTTCAGTCCGCGGATAATCTCATAATATCTTCCCTTGATCTCCTGCAGAATCGGGATGAAATCTTCCCCTTCAACTGCAGTATTATAACATTTATAAAGTAAATCTGTAACCTTTGTATCTCCGTCAAATCTCTTTCCGGGAGCGGACGGAACCACATAACGTCTGCTCTCATCACTTCTGATGATCTCCCCTACTTTCTGAAACTGTTCTGCATTTGCCAGAGAACTTCCTCCGAATTTAACAATTTTCTTCATTTTTCCTGCTCCTCATATGTCACTAAATATTTTCAGACCGATCTCCCATCAGTCTTTGTCACTCTACCAACATAAAGTCTGTTTAATATTGTATTGAATAAACGCCAATTTTGCAAGCCTTTCTTACAGAAATATCCGAAAATGGTTATTTTCCACAATCTGCCGAAGATTCCTGCTGTTTTTTTACAAATTCTGTCACATTATAAACACGAAGGATATCTCCATCCACCCGAAAATGAATATCCTTCTCTCCAAAAGGCATTCCGTAAGACCGTTCCGGATCATTCTGATAAGCAGGACGGGGATCATCTGCAAGCACTGCGATCAGAGCCTCTCTGCTTTCCCCGGGTATTCTTTCCAGAAGCTCCTTGGGAAATTCTACATTCAGATGATGATCTTTGGAATATTCGGTAAAACTTCCTGTTGCTTCCGGATGGCAATCCGCATAAGGAATGTACGGTTTAATATCGAAAATCGGTGTTCCATTCATCAGATCTGCACCTTCTACATAAAGTACAGGGCTGTCCGGCTCATCCAGAGCTACTTTCTCAAGCTTCACACAGGATAATCCTATGGAATTGGGACGGAAGGGAGATCTTGTGGCAAAAACTCCTTTTCTCACATTTCCCCCAAGTCTGGGCGGGCGGACAGTCGGTGACCACTTTGTCCTCTTTGCCTCCGAAAACTCCCAGATCAGCCAGATATGACTAAACTCCTCCAGACCACGGCAGGCATCCACATTGCGATATTCCGGCTCGAATACAATTCTCGCTTTAAGTGCCCCTACACGGCCACTCTGCCTGGGAATACCGAATTTGGTTGGAAAATTATTTTCTATATGTGCGATTGGAATCATGGCATTATTCTCCTTTTTTAATCTGATGATGTTAGAACAAAAAATCTATTGTATTTTGGGTTTTTAAATCTGAAAAATCTATCTCTAATCCAGGATAATTTTCAAAACAATTCTTTTCAAATATATTGAACATATGAAAACATCCTTTCTTCCAATCAAATACCATTATATTTCCTGATGTGTAATCAACCATCCAACACTCTTCCACTTTTAACGTCTGATATTTAAATACTTTTTCTGTAAAATCATAATCACGTGTTTTATCTGTTATAATTTCTACCACTAATTTTATATTCTTTATGTCATTTTCTCTTTCATAAACAATCAGATCCGGTACTATTCTCTCTATACTATTATTATTTTTAAATTTAATTTCACCTAATGCTATCGTTTTATCCATAAGATTATGTTCTGCAAAATAATATATAAATCTTTCCTGTACCTTATATATTATTTGTATTTCATCAAAATCCTCTTTTTTCTTCTGACTTGATACCGACTTTTTGAAACTTCTTTCTTGTTGTTTCTGTTCAGGTATTTGTTCATTCGATTCCTCTACATATTTTCGCTTATCTAATTTCAAGCGTATTTTTTTTAACAAATCATGTCCTGTTTCAGTAAGCATATATTCTTTGTGTCTGTTAACTGTAACATTACCGGTTCCTTTTAGAATCTGTATACGACGCGTCAAATCTGTATTATTAAGTTTTAGTCCATAATAAATTTCTGCACGCTTCTGTAACTCTACCCTGGTCATTTTCTGTTGTTCCAATTCTCCCAGCAATTCTCCTATATACTTTATATGATCATGTATAAGCATAACGAGATCTTCACTGCTTCCATAATTCAGCCAATGCCTGCCTTCGTCTGTTATCACATAAATATAATCTTCTACTTCTTTTATCAGCCCATAAGAACAAAGTGTATTTTGCAACATTCTTATTGTATTGTCACTCCATCCATTTCCTTTTTTCTGTCGGAAATTTTCTTCAAGAAAGTTTCTTAACTCAACACGTCCTCTTTTTTCCATATAAAAATTTAATAATTTATAAATTGTATGTTCTGTATTATCAAATTGCGGTAAGTATCCAATTCCTTCTTTTCTCATTTTTTACATTCTCCCAATTGTAATCCGTGTCAAACGGATAAAATCATCTGCTTCGTTACGCAGCTCTACACTGAATAACTGCTTGATTCAGTCAAAATACACAATAGATGTATCTTATAACGCTTTTAATATTGTACGTATTCATGTACGCATACATGTACGCATTGTATATAAAAAAAAATTATCCGATTTCAAGTTCTTTATGAAAATATTTTAATGTACTCCAACCATACTTTCTTCTAAATTCTCGCTTATCAAGCGTATTTTCACCACTAATATGCTTCTTATATTCTTCTATATATTGCTCCGCCTTTTCAGCAATATAATAAATATTCTTTCGAGTCTCCGCAAACTCGTCCTGATCTATTATTGCAATCCGATCTATATAAGAAATATCTTTTATAATAGCAATTTTAGTATAATCAAGTCCTGATCTATGTTTTTGCGAACGAGACGATTTGCGAAAGTGATATGCATATTTATGGGAAATCTCTGTTCTATATGGAATGCATATAAAATATCCATAATGACTTTGAATAAGTAAACAAGCATATCTTCTTTCCTTTTTCTTTAAAAGTTCTTTATATGGCGGATTCGGATATTTCTCGTAAAATTCATCTGAAAGGCTATAAACAGCATAGTCAATTTCCAATTTTCTTCTCCTTATATACATATAAACGAGAGGGAAAATGAACTCCCTCTCGTTATACTCTTCGCTTGGTCATATTTTATTTTACCGATGAGTCAGAACCGTCACTCATCTCATCTCTCGGTTATATTTATTTTACCGATGAGTCAGAACCGTCACTCATCTCATCATGCGAATAGAGAATTAACTCTCTATATATTGTATTATATAACATATTTTCTTAAATAGCACAATCCTATATTTTTAATTTTTCAAACACGCTCTAACATCGTTTCTGTTCACAGCAATATGCTTTCTAACACACTGGACTTGTGTGAATTTATATTATTTGATCTTAGCGCTCTTTGCTTTAGAATAGCTGCTGTATATTCTTTTACCGTTTTCGGTACGATATGCCCGCACCTTGTAATAGTATGTTTTCTTAGACGTAAGCTTCTTATTTATATAAGAAACAGTGCTTCCCTTTTTAATCGTTGATACTGCCTTATATTTACCGGATTTGGATGTGGCACGGTATACTACATACCCTTTGGCACCGCTTACCTTTTTCCATTTCAGTGTAGCCTGTTTCTTACCGGCAGTTACTGTGACAGCCGGGGTTTTCGGTTTTACTGTCTGTGCCGGAGTTGGTGTCGGTGCAATTCCATTGGTTGTTACAGAGAAGTTTTTGTCATAACTGCTTTTAATAGCACCGCCCCATTTGGTGGAAACAGCCTGTACACTGTAATAATAAGGAGTTGACGGAGAAACCGCTGTATCTGTATAGGAGAGGTCTTTGACCGTAGCAATCTTTGCGAATTTGCTTTCACCCATCTTACGTCTTAAAATAATATAAGAATCTGCATTTTCATATTTATTCCAAGTAAGAAGAACTGTATTTCCTGCCGCCTTGCAGGTTGTGATCTCTGGCATTCCTGCTGCAAAGAGGTCTTTCGCAGTACCCTTTACAACTACATGGCACACTGCGGTTACATTCTGATCTGTTTTTACACGGATATCGGTTTCTCCTACAGAAACAGGTGTGATAACACCCTTCTGGTCTACTTTGGCAACGCCTGCATTATCAGAGGTCCATACCAGTTCCCCGCCGCTTCCCTTCGGACTGAATGTCCAGGTCAGGGTATAGGTTCCCTGATCAATTGCCAGAGTCAGCGTTTTGTCACTCAAAGCAATGCTCTGTGCCGGTGCTGTAACAGTCACGTGGCAGGTGCCTTTCGTTCCATTGTCCGTAGTCAGTGTAATATCTGCAGAACCGGCACCCACAGGAGTTACCTTGCCGGAGCCATCTACGGTTACTACAGAAGAGTTGGAAGATTCCCAGTACAAAGAGGACGGTTTTGCGCCGTTTGGCGTGATCGTGTAATCCAGTGTCCTGGAACCGCTTTTCGTTGAGAGATTCAGGCTGGACGGAGAAATACTCACCCCTGTCACACTGACCGGTCTGGAAGAAACGGAAATATTGCAGGTCGCATAGACACTTCCGGAAACTCTCGCAGTAATCACCGCAGAACCTTCTCCCACTGCTGTTACCACACCACCGTTTACACTTGCAACAGAATTGTTGGAAGAAGTCCAGCTTACAGTTCCCACCGCATCAGACGGAACAATCGTATAAGTCAGTGTATAGCTGTCTCCCTTTGTAAGAGTCAGATCAGAAGCATTTAAGCTGATCAGCTTCGGTGCTACCGGAAGCTTTGACTCAATACTTTTAAGCAGCTGAACCGCTTCATAAACTCTGTTTGCAGACGCATCCAGCGTAGTCAGCGCACTGTCCGCTTCGGCATATGCACCGGAGAATCCGCTGACCTGGGACCATCTGGAACGCTCTGCATTTGCCTTTCCCATCATGCGGATAAGCTCGCTCTTATCTGCCGCCTCAAAAATCTGCCTGTTATTATTATACGGGTCACATCCTGTAATGTCCGTACCACCGCAAAGGGCAAACATAACACGCAGGACACTTCCGTCTGACGGATGACTCGCACCCATTCCGACACCCATAAATACATTATCCAGAGTATACGTCCATCCGGATGCGGAGCAGTAGGAAAATTCTGTCAGATCCGGTGCATATTTGTTATCAGTAAGCTTATAGGCATCACCGGTCCAGGTGGAAGTCTCGGAGAGAACCTTCTGGATACATGCCGGTGGATTCAGGCTTCCACTGTCACAGTTGGCAATTCCCCTTAAGTAGAAACCATAACTTGTATTTGTGTCATAAAGCGGCGTAATCCCGTTCTCACTTAACCCGCGGAGCAGAACATCTGCACAGGTTTCTCCTTTCGCAAATTCCACCTGTACAGGATCCAGGATCATACCCTGGCCGATCGTGTTCTTCTCCACAGTCAGCGTCAGGGTATCTGCCAGAACATCGGTCTGTCCCAGCGCAAAAATCCCCACTGCCATTCCGGCTGCAAGAGTCAGCCCCTTAATGGCCTGCCATAGCTTATTCTTTGTCATATTCATTTTCCTCCTTATTTTCGGGCCGCTGCAGCAGCCCGTATTTTCTTTTTACTCTCTCCAGTTTCTCCAGCAGAGGCCTGCTTAGGATCCACAGGAAGATTACCGTAGAAGTTGCCTGCACCAGATCTACCGGTGCACCTGAGATATAAAACGCGATCAGGCTCTTCTTTGTGATGTATCCGTATGCCATCAGAATAGATGCCGGATTCATGATCCCGCCGAAGATCAGAAACACACTTAAGAATCCGTAAATACACAGATCCACCTTCCTGGCTTTGAGAATCCCTTTCTGAAAAAGGATTCCTGCCAGATATCCGATCATTCCATAGGAAAACATCTGCCAGGGTGTCCACGGTCCCTGCCCGAAAAACATATTTGAGATCATCATGATCAGACAGGCACACAGAAACCCCGCCTCACCACCTAAGGAAACCCCGGTAATGATCACGATGGCCGCAATCGGCTTAAAGCTTCCGATCATAAAGAAAGCACTCCTGCCTGCGACCCCAAGAGCCGCCATTACGGCAATGACCATAATCTCTCTTGCCTGTGGATGCCGGCCCTCAAATACCATAAAGAACGGGATCGTGGCATAGGCAAGTATTAAAAGACTGATCACTACATCATGCTTACCATGAAACTTATGAACCAGGATAAAAAGCACCAGCGGAACAAAAGCCAGAAACATAATCAGACCAATCCAGGTACGCTTCTCAATCTTTCCTTTATGGATCGGCTGGATAATGATTCCATCCTCTTTCAGTTCATATTCCTCTAATTCCTGTCCGGATTCCTCTTCCCCGGGCAGGCTCTGTGCACAGGAATCCCCGAAGAAACGGTCCATAAACTGGTCTAAAGCCTTGCCTTCAAGCACGCAGCCACCTCCTTTCCGGTAACAGCATCAGGAAAATAATGCCTTGCCATGCGATTGGCAGCAGTCGTATAAAAGCTGTTTCCCGCAAAGAAATCCCTTGCACTCTTACACGTCACCACATTTCCCTGAAAGAACAGGCCGACCCTGTCTGCATATTCTGCGACAAACTCCACATCATGCGAGATCATAAAGATAGTGATCCCGTGAGCTTTGAGCTTCTTTAAAATGTCTCCCAGTTCCTGTTTATATTCTGCATCCAGCCCCTTCGTTGGTTCATCCATCAGAAGAAGCCTCGGCTGCAACAGCAGAACCTTAGCCAGTGCAAGACGCTGCTGTTCTCCACCGCTTAAATCATACGGATGACGGTCAAGCAGTCCTTCCAGTCTGGTCAGACTTACGATTCCCTCGATTGCCTCTGCCTTCCTCATATTGGCAGTGTATTCGGAAGATTTCTTCTCCTTTGCCCCACCGATGATAGAATACAGATCCTCCCGGACTGTCTTCTTGATAAACATGCTCTGGGGATTCTGCGGCAGCACGCCCAGATACCCTCTGTAAAGCTGGGTATCCGTATACCTGCGGATATCAGTCCCATTCAGGAAAATCTTGCCCCTGTAGGGAGCACGAACACGACTGATCAGCGATAAGGTCGTACTTTTCCCCGTTCCGTTTCCACCGACAAGCGCATAAAATTCTCCCTGCTTTACTTCCAGGTTCAGATCCTGCACAACATCCTTTCCGTCTTTTTCATAACGAAACCACACATCCTTTACCTCAATAGCCGGTGGCATAGAGCTTTTGGAACCAGGCAGCAGTTTATCTCTGACTGTATTCAGCTTTTTTTGCAGTTTTTGTTTATTTTTACAAAAATAACTTTCTTCACAAACAGAAACTGTATCAGAAGCTGCTGCCATCACCTGTGTGATCCAGTTCCTTCCCTCTCTTACAGTCAGCGGACATGGCAGATTATTTTCTACCTCTGCATAAATCTGCATGGGAACCGGCATAGACAGAAACATTCCATGATGTTCCCTCTTCAGGAACTCACCGATCTCCCGTGGCGCCCCCTGCGTGAGCAGACTGCCCTTATCCATCACATATACCCTGTCCGCCCACGGAATGACATCCTGCAGCCGGTGCTCCGTCAGAATTATGGTAGTGCCGATATCCCGGTTAATCTTTCTCACCGTTTCCAGAAAATCAGAAGCCGCGATCGGATCAAGCTGAGAAGTCGGCTCATCCAGAATCAGAAGTTTCGGGTGCATAGCCATGATCGCCGCCAGGTTTAAAAGCTGCTTCTGCCCTCCGGACAGCTCCGAGACATTCTTATAAAACCACTGATGAATCCCGAAATAGCTTGCCATCTCTGCCACTCTCAGACGAATCGTAGGCGTATCATATCCCAGACTTTCCAGACCAAATGCAAGCTCATGCCACACCTTATCTGTCACGATCTGATTTTCGGGATTTTGCAGTACATAGCCAATTTCCTGGCTCTGCTGCCGGTGGCCGACTTCCTTCAAATCCCGCCCATAATAACAGATTTTCCCGGAACTGCTGCCAAAAGGAGCCAGATCCGACTTCAGCTGGCGAAGCAGCGTACTCTTGCCACAGCCACTCTTACCGCACAGCACATTAAAGGTACCCTCCTCCACATCCAGTGACACATGAGACAGTGACTCCCTGCTGCCATTCGCATAACGGAAGGAAAAATCTCTCACTTCTATTATCTTCATCTCGCTTCTCCTTCCATATCTTCATAAATCTTTCTGTAGGTCACTGCCATCTCTCCCTGTACGTGGCTTCTGCTTTTCTTCATGGCAGATTCCTCACACAGATCCAGAATCAGCGGCAGAAAACAGAACACACCAAAGCTGACAAATGTGACAGCAGCCAGCAGCGGACTGCACGACTGCTTCGGAACCCTTCCGAAAACAGTAAAACCGGCAAGCAGGATTCTGGGATTGTACTGTGCAAAAGTAGCTCCCCGGTAACATCCATATCCGAAAATCACACAAAGCCCGACAAGCATAGTTCCCAGTAGTTTATCCCTTCTGTTAAAACGGTAAATAGAAAAAGCCGTACGTCCTCTTAACCCATAGCCACGGCTTTTCATGGAATCAGCCGTCTCAATCGCATTTTCCAGTGCCCATGTGACAAGAATGGACACCATATTTAACGCATAACGGATCTTCTTAAACCATTTGCCATTGCTCACATCCATCCCCACGCATTTCTGTCCATTGCGGATCACCTTCAGCTGGGCCATAAAGTGAGGCACAAACCGAAGCGCCATAGACAGCATCAGAGACATCGCAGGGATAATCCTGCCAAAAAGATAGATAAATTTATCACTTGTCATGATCTGGTTATAGCAGGAGAACCACAAAATCATAATAAAAAGTACACATCCCAGAACGATTCCATATACCATTGCCTCCAGCGTAACCCAGTTTCCGCTGCTTTCTATATAAAGAAGCGGTGTGACTCCGTAATGGTTAAACATCGGGTTTAAGAGTGCCACGATAAGGAGACTCGGTAGCGTCAGAAGAAAATTGATTTTCAGAACCTTCTTTACTCCGTTAAGCCACATGGAGTAAGCTGTGGCAGCCACAAAAGAGACTGCCAGGTAAACCGGGTGCTGGATAAACATGGTAAACCCCAGCACCACGGCAAAATAAAAGAAATTTAAAACAGGATGGCACCTGGAAAAAGCATCAGTCATAATACTGATCCCCCACATCCCTGCCAAGATTGCAGGTATAACGCCATTCTACCGTATCGCCGTCCTCCAGCGTATATTTCGAGCAGCCATAATTCGGATACCAGCCGTTGACACAGTACATCCATCCGGAATCCTTGCCACAGTCAAACTCATACAGGTTATTGATACCGGATACATAATAACTGTTATACATAGGTGTCCACTCCGACTCCATCTGAATACTGGCCTGATTACATACACGCTTCAGCACATCAAATACCGTCTCCCCCTCATAGAACTCCACCTCCGAAGGATACAGGATCCAGCCGTCCGCAGGCACAAATTCTGCCTTGGACTCTTTCAGATCATCCCAGTTATTCAGGATCGTAGAACACTCGATAGAGAAAGTACAGGTCATGGCTGTATCTGAGCTGTCATCGCCACCGGAAGTGTCTGTATTGCCTGTTCCATCGCCGGAAGAGTCTGTCTGTCCGGAACTGGTATTTCCATCTGTGCTGGACTGACCGCCAGAACTTCCAGTGGAATTTTCACCGTTTTGTGTATCCTTATTATCAGCAGTGCCCTTGGATTTGTCATCGGATTCATCCGTAGATTCACCTGTGGTAGAACCGCCGATCAGATAGAAATCTCCTCCTGTCTTAGTCACGTTAAAGGTAAGTGTTGTGCGCTCTGTTTTTTTCTTTCCGGTTTCTCTGGTAGTAATCTTTGCAGTATCAAGCTGATAAAGCTTTCCATCTTCTTCCAGACAGTAAAGAACCTTATCCGCGTCCCATTTTTCTTTCAGATTCAGGGTCAGCTTCGCAGGCGCTGCCAGATTCATCTTCTCCAGTGTGACTTTCAACGCATAAGGCGCATCATTGGCAAGCTTCTTTACCTCTTCTGTTCCATCTTCACTGCACTGTACCAGAAGTTTTTGCTCCACCGGATTCTGAATCTGGCTTCCATTGTAAGTCCATTTATAACTGATCCCGCTGTCCGTTTTTCCGGTAAAATAATACTTTTCGTCCTTTCCGGCGATCGTTTCCATCTGTGCCTGGGTGATGATTCCGTCCTCAGGAAGCTTTGTTTTCTGCTTCAAAGGTTCCACATCTGTATCAGAATCTTCCTCCGTGCTGTTTAAGATCTCAGCTCCTTTTTCGGAAAGCTGTGTCATGCCGTCATCCCCGCCGCCACAACCTGAGAGCGAACTTACCCCCAGAAACAGTGCAAGCCACAGGGCAAGTCCCTTTTTCTTTATCCTCATTTCTTCTTCCTCCGCTTCTTAATAAGAGCCCTCACTCCGGCCTTAATGCCGCTGCCTGCCAGTCCTCCCGCCAGAGCACCGCCTGCCGCAAAACCAAAGATCATACCATATTCTTTCTTCTTTGAGGTCAGACTTCCGGTTCCACTCTCCCCGGCAGTTTCCTGATATCCATCCTCACCGGTATCCATCTGTGAAGTCTCTTCCGACTCTGTATAAGGCTCTGCTTCGAAATCCCAGCCGCCGGAATTCTTATCCTTTGATGACTTACTGTTCTTTGATTTACTGTTTTTAGAATCCTTTGAACCGGAGCCACTATCCTTTCCTGAGCTTTCGGAACCCGTGGAGCTTTTGCTGCCGGAAGACTTACCACCCAGAGATTTCCCGGATCCACCCGGCGTTTTCGTATTGCCGCCTGACGGTGTTGTGGCAGGAACCGGCGTCGGGGTAGGAATCGGCGTGGGTTCTTTCAGACCGGTACCGGAACCATCTCCCTTGCCACCTTTTTTGATACTCACATCTGACATATCATAAAGGCTCGTCTTGCCATCCTTCAGGCGCTGGTAGGCAACCAGTGCGTAATATCCCTGCTCCGTAGCCATCCCGTCCAGAGTGCCTGCTGCCGCCCCGCCGTTATTTCCGGCACCCGCCTTTACATGCATAAATCCACTTCCATCGATATGATAGGAAAGAAGATTCTCTATTGTCCAGTGGCCGCCCTTGATGAAACGCGAATCCGTCTCCGGGTCAATCCCAAGGCTGCATAAAGCCGTGATGATCTGTGCACAGGACTCCTCTGTCTCCACACCCATCGTGGAATATCCACCGCTGTCGTTCTGCATTTCCGACAATTTATTCAGCCCTCTGTCAATGGCAGCAGTCACATTCTCATAACCTGATTTATGATAATACGGTGCCAGCGCCTGCAGTGTCATGCCGGTAATATCAGAATCCGCATTACTTCCCATCAGCGTCCATCCGCCACCCGGGAGTTCACTCTGCAGCAGGAAATTCACCAGCGCAGATTCCGAATTCTGCTCCTTCGCAGACGGGTTCTCCGGGAAAGAATATTCCGGGTGGCAGTTAAGGGCAAGGAGTGCCCAGATCGGACCGTTTAATCCCTGTTCCTTCACAAGGCTGAAATCAGAGATATATTGAAATAGATTGTAACCACCCACATTGCGGGCATCCTTCCCCTCTGAGGTCAGGACCAGGATTCTCTTGGAATACTCTGTATATTTGGAAGTATTGGTAAGGATTCCCTTCTTTTCCTCGATATAATTTGCCGTGTGATTATAATAGGTAGAGAAATATTTCTCCTTCAGGCTTAAACCGCCTCTCGCCAGTCCAAGCACATACCATTCGCTGCCAACAGAAGGATTGGTATCTGTTGCACGCATATAGGCGCTGGTCTCTGCCATAACCTGACTGACCGATTTCTTCAGGGCATTTGCTCCCTGCATGACCGTTACCTTACAGGAGGCCGTCATTTCCGGATGTTGTGTTACAGAAGCGGTAATCGTAGCTTTGCCATTCTTTACTGCTGTGACAACTCCCTTTTTGCTTACTTTCGCAACAGAAGTGTCACTGCTTTTCCATGTCACTGTATACTCTTCCGTAACCGATTCCGGTACCGGGACCACCTTCAGGGTGTATTTCTGCCCCCGGTTGATCTTAACGGATTTACTGTTAAGAGAGATTCCCTGAAGTCCTGCGGGGAAGTCAGCAATGATCAGATGGTTTAAAGTTCTGGCACTGTCCAGATAGAAGCGGTTATCTTCTGTCGTCTGAGGGGTCAGTTCCATAAACGAATCCCCGGTACTTCTAAGAACCCTCGGTTTCGTCAGACTCTCATATCCATCCGGGACAAGAAATGTCAGAGAGATCATCGTCATTGGCTGATAGTTTTCTCCTGTACGGATATCCGTATAGGAAATATTTATATCATAAAGAAGCTGTGGAAGAGTCCCCGGATATGCTTCGGAGAGCTCCTGTATAGTCTGTTCCTGATCCGGGTTCTCCTGCACATGGGTCTGCACATACCAGGGATTTCCCGTGGCGGTCACTCCACTGTCAGAAGAAATCAGTGCCGCAATACGGTTTCGGACAGTTTCAAGAGCCTCTTTGACTCCGGCATCAATTTCTGCCTGCTCCTCTTCTGTCAGACTGTCATAGGTGTCACTGGCAAGAAAGAACTTCGAGACCGTTTCTGAGGACAGATCAATTTCTTCGAGCGCCGCTGCTTCCTGAATACAGGAAATCATGGCTGGTATATCCAGCTTTTCTTCACCGGCTTCATTATTTTCTTCTTCATTTCCGGCCGCGCCATCGTCTGTCTCTGACTGAGATGGTTCGGTGTCAGACTGGAATTCATTCGCAGTTTCTCTGTCGTCAGAATCATCATGCTGTACAGGGACAGAAGTTTCTTCTGCCTCCCCGTGTATCTGCTCAGCCGGTGGCATCTGGGCTGCGGGTACAGGACATGCGGTCACAGCAATTCCTGTACTGAGAAGCAGTGCCATCCATTGTTTATTCATTTGTTTCCTCCGCGTTTTTAATCTAAAAAATTACATCCGGGTAAAATAGCACCCGCAATTCCTGAAATTACAAAATGACAGATGACTCTCCCCCTGTCATATAGCAGGTAGAAAGGACATCTGCCTTATTTTTTTGTATCATTCTTTCCAAATTTTGCAGCAATTATCAGAGCGATTATTACATTTATCAGAAAATTCCATCCATAAGTATCTTTCCATATGTTTAACAGGCAGCTCAAATCTGAAATTTTATTGTGGAATATAAATTCTCTTGATATAAATATAGCTGCCAGGCTCGCCAAAAACATTAATGAAATAGTCAGCAAAAATATTTTTATTTTATTCATATATATAAATTATACAGGATAGGAATCTGTAGACATTTTATATTCAGAAACTAATTTTGTTCTTGCTGAATCTGAATATATCGATATAATCACGCGCAATTTTGAACCATACATAGCTGTAATTGAAGTACCATATCCCTTTTTTTTGAATTTACTGTAATGTTCCTCTATACAATCACTCGCATAAGAAGAAATTCCCGCTCCAATTGCTGTTCCAGTTGCAGTTAACACAGCACTACATAATGCCTTTATAGTTTTCTTTTCGGTAGATACATTAAATGAAAAATTATACTTAGCGCGCTTCCATTGATTAAATTCCCGTGATTCATAATTATCAGCGCTTACAATATTTACATTGCTATCATTTGCATATACAGTAACTGTAAAAATTTGCAAAATCATACATAAAATTATAATTATAAATGCTTTTTTCATTCTCTTATCTTCTTTTGGGGTATGCAGTGTGTTGATAACACACTGCATACTGATTTTATTATTTAACAGTTACTTTTTTAATCTTTGAGAAAGAGCCATAAACTGCTTTTCCGTTTACTTTTCTGTAAGCACGTACTTTATAGTAACGGGTCTTTCCGGTGAGGAGGCTCTCGTCTGTCGCACCTGTACCTTTGGTGATCTTTATGCGGGTATAGGTACCATTTTGGGAATCGCTGGCATATACCTGATAGCCATCGGCACCCTTTACCTTACTCCATTCAAGCACTGCTGTCTTTGAAGTTGAGCCTGCGGACAGGGTCGGAGCAGAAAGTACTGCCTTTGCTTTCTCTGTTGCTGAATAGCTTCCGTATACTTTCTTTCCGCTTACATTGCGGTAAGCACGTACTTTGTAATAATAAGTCTTACCGGTAACTGCTTTCTTATCTAGGAATGTAACTGCGCTGTTCTTTGCAGTGGAACCAATCGCTGTATACTTGCCATCCTTTGAAGTGGAACGGTATACTCTGTATCCATTTGCACCGGAAACCTTATTCCATGTTACGCGGATCGTACTGTAGCTTTCAGAATTTGCCGTAGCAATCTTTACTTTGCCAAGTCTGGCTTTTCCTGCAACACCATCTTTGTCATAGCTGCTTACAGTCATCTCGCCCCATGCGTAAGAGTACGCCTTAACAGTATAATAATAGGTTGTTCCTGTAACTGCTTTCTGATCCTTATAGGAAATATCTGTTACCCGGGATGCGATCTTCTTCCATCCGCTGTCTGCTGTTCTGCGGTATACCATGTATCCGTCTGCGTTATCCACGCTGCTCCAGCTGATCTGGACAGTCTTATAGTTGATTGCCTTTGTCTGAAGATCTGCAGGCATATCTGCCTTAAATGCACCCTGTTTGCCCGCAAGTTCAATGTGGTAATCTGCCACGATCGTCTTGATCAGCCCTAACTGCTTCGCATTCCACATATAGGACTTGCCTTCCACACTCATGCCGTCGATCAGCTTCTGAAGTGCTGCAAGCTCTGCTTCTACATTTGCAATGTTCTCTTTGGTAACAGCAGTCGGAAGATTGCTGATCCACTCATCTGCCTGCTGTGCATCTGAAATGTCCTTACCTGCCTTGTCAGCCTGTGCCGTCAGTGCTGCGATAACCTCTGCAAAAGTCATCTCCTGACTGCCGACTTTGACTTTCAGGCCTGCCATGGCATCTTCCTGTCCCTGATAATCCTTAGCATAACGGTCAAGGAAAGCCTTAACATCTGCGTAGGAATCTCTGTCTACCGGGTGATCTTTTACTGTTGCATAAATCTGTGCTGCTTCATCTGCGAAGAACTGCTGATATGCACTCTGGCCTTTCTCATAAGTCAGTGCCATGGCAAGAAGCTTCTCCATATTCTCAACCAGTGCGGTGTTCTCGCTTCTGAATTTCTTCTCTTCTGTTTCTGTTAATCTGTCATAAGCATTCTTGGCTTCTGCAATCTGTTTCAGCTCTGCTTCTGTAAGTTCACGCTTAGAGGTATCACCTGCTGCCGGAACTTCTTCATCAGAGGAGAAATCAACATCTGTCTGGACATCTTCAGTATCTTCAGCTGATTCTGCCTGAGGGATATCCACTGTCTCAGCTGCCTGCTCATCAACTTCATCACTGCTGAATGCGTCCGCACTTCCATCTGAGAAATCAGATCCCTCAGACTGTGCCGGTACCGCCTGTTCCTCTTCAACAGAAGCTGCCTCCTGTGCTGATGGAACTGTAGTCGGCTGAGGTGCCTCATATCCTCGTACTGTCTGCGCATCCGGGAGTGCTTTAAGCATTGCCTTGAGCGCATCGGCTTTCAGCTGGTAAATATAACCTTCTGCTTTCTCCAGAGAAGCTGTATTTGTAACCTGGGCTTTCTGCTGGTCATCAAGCGTATCATACAATGCTCTTGCATTTACCACATAAGCCTTCCAGTCATTCCAGATTTTCTCTGTCGGAACATTGTTATTCTTCTCTGTCAGTCTCAGAGGTCCGTCAGAAAGAGCACCTGAAGATGAAGTAGTGATATTCAGTTCATCGATAAAGGAGATCACATAAGCAACCTTCTCATCCGTACTCTGTCTGCTGATAAACAACTCCGCTTTTTCAAGCTCTGCATAGTTTGTCACACGCTTCTTCTGATCTGCTGTCAGGGCATCATAAGCCGTTCTGGCTTCCACTACAAGAGCCTGTTTCTTCAGATAATTATCGGAAGTAACCTCGCCGATTGCCTTGATCTTATCAACAACTGCAGCCGCAGCCTTCAGATCAGGAATCAGATTTCTCAGATACTGTAACGTACTGTAATTCGTAACCAGAGCTTTCTGCGCATCTGTAAGAGCATTGTACTCTGCCTGTACGCGGTCAAGAAGCTGCAGAACATACGGATCAAGAGTCAGTTCAGAAGAAGAAGGAAGCGCATCAATATCAGCGATAACCTTCTCTACTGCTTTCTTATCCTTATCTTTCTGCTCCTGCTGTTTCTCAAGTTCTCTGATCTTAGCCTCTGCTTCAGTCAGCTTAGAGTAATTTGTAATTACAGATTTCTCTTCATCATTCAGTGAATCATAAAGAGTTCTTGCCTTCTCTACAGCCGCCTTGTCATCCAGTGTCAGCTTATCCGCTGCCGGAATCGCATTAATGGCTGCCATAGCTTTTTCAATAGAATTACCTGAACCAGTCTCTGCTGCAAGAAGCTTTCTAAGTGTATCCTTGTTAAAGATTGCCTTGTGAGTTTCGTCTAATGCTTCGTAAGCGTCTCTCGCTTCTTTGATCTGCTTTTTCGTACTGTCATCGTTAAGGGCAAGGATCATGTTGTTAACTTTTTTTGTTGGAACAGTTACGTCTGTAAATTCCCAGAAGCTGGATGTTTTTTCATATTGTCTGATAAATGCATCCAGACCACGTGCAATCTGCGGAACATCATAATTTGTGAATCCATGAATACTTCCGTCAAAAACACCATCTACATCTACCAGATCAAAGAATGCATCAAGAATATTGTTTCCATTCTTAGTATATCCACTGGAAGAATCTAAAACATTTACACCAAACGTTCCTGCAAAAAGCATTGCCTGTGCATCATTCCATGCGTTGTTTCCATAAGACATACATCCTGTTTCAAATCCTGGTGTACAGAATGAACCTGTTGAACGTTGTGCAATTGCTGGAAGCTTATGTAATGCCTTGTCTACAGCTTCTGTTACATCATCGTAACCAGGCTTTTTGTACCAGAAAATAAGTGGCTGCCATCCCATGGTATTGTCGGCATTTGCAAAAATTTTGTCTTCGGCATTTGACAAAGCTTTTGCTGTATCATGTGCCCATTGGTTAAGTTCTGTATCTTTAAAAGTGTCAGCGGTATACCCACCTGCTTTTATTGCATTAATAGCATATACAGTTGTATAAGTAAGTTCTGTGCTTTTTCTTGATCCAACTGCCGAAAGAAGGTCTACAGACGAAATGTCCCTTGGATCATATCCAATAGCTTCAATAGCTAAAATTAATTTTGAAAGTTCTGTTGTCTTCCATTGAGAAACATCAGTTCCCTGATTTTTAAGTAACTGCAAATACTCTTTGGTATTTGCAAACCATTTGTCAAAATAATTTGTATCTCCATATGGAATATAGCCGCATCTAGCTGCTGTAAAAATGGCCCAAATATCTGTATTTTCATAGGATGGGGATTCTTTAGATCCAAAGGCATTTTTATTTTGGCAATAGTTCATAATAATGTTACAAGCCTTTTTAGCTTTTTCATAGTAAGATGGCCAATTACTTGGATTACTTGAGTTTCCCTTAGCTCCATTGTCTACAACTTCACCAGTACCGTCAACTACTTCAACTTTGAAACTATACCCATCTTCTTCTGCTTGTGCTTCTTTTCCATCTTTAAATTTCAAAATAGGCATATTAATCCATTCTACGCTTAATGGACGTTCGCCTAAAAAACTCGTATCAATTGTAGCAGATTTTATATCTTTCTTTACATCATCAGATGGCAAAACTACTTCTATACCATATTTTTCAATAATAGATTGTTGTTCATCAGTTAAATCTGTAAATTTTACACCTATCACATTTACAACATTATTATTACCGTCATCGTAAATATTCTTTTTTTCACCATTTATAATATCTACTTGATATGGGAAATGATAATTTTTAGCATAATCAACAAAACGATTATAATCTCTGGGTACGCTTGTACTCCATACTTTAGGTTCAGTGGAAGCCTGAACTTTAAGAGTTATTTCTTCGGTTTGTGGATTATAATATGGATAGCCATTATTATCTTCTGGGGAAATAGTCCATTTTTTATTAAAGTCAAACCCTTCATAAGTTCCCTGGTTTTTCATTTCAGACGTAGTTTTGCCAAAATCAGCATAATTAGGAAACTCTTTATTATTATCTCTATTTGTAATATATTCAGACATGATTTTAATGTCTGGCATATTTTCTTTATCATAATAACAATTGGTTGCACTTGCTGACGTACTAAAAAAACTTTTTCGTGTAAATGAAACACATAGATATCCCCATGTATTATCTTTTATTTTGGGTTCCAGTTCATCTGCTAATGACTTTATTGCTTCCGAATACTGTCCATATCCTATACAATTTTGGTAAGTTATTCCAGTATTAATTGTTCCTAATTGACAAAATTCAAATGATAAATCATTATCAACAATATCGTCAGCTATTTCTTCGATTGTTTTTTCACTCTGCAAATCGTAAGTTATTGCTATGGAAGAATCCATTAAAGTTCCGTTTCCCTCGATTGCACCTATATAAACATCTGTATCTTCATCGTCATAAATACAAGTTACGTTTCCTTTAATTGTTATTCCTTTTGCAATTCCATCACATCGCGAAAAGACAGTTTGAAATTCATCTGTTTCGCTATTATATGCATATGATTCATCAATTTGTACATTTATATTTTCTACAATTCCATTGTCATTTATACGAAAAGGAAATACAGCAATGTTTTCTTTTGCTTCTTTTGAAGCATATGTAATGGTGTGTCCTTTTCCGTTCAATATGCCGCCAAAACTAGATGTTGCTTCTGGAACATCTGAAATGTCAATGTCATTACATAGTATAACCGTTTTATTATTATAATTTTGTATATTTTCGATAAAATTATAATAATCTTGTTCTGTATTAATACAGTATTTCCCTATTGAATCTTGTGATAATATATCTGAATTAGCTTTTACAAGATAGGCATTACTAAATAATAGAAAAGCTGAGAATATTAACTGATATAAGATTTTTTTTTCTTTTTTCTTTTTCTTCATATCTATTTACACCCTAAAATTAAAATAATATGAAAAAGACGAAGAACTAATGCTTTATAAAGTGAAACTTTATAAAGCATTAGTATCTTCATCTTTTTATTTGCTATTAAAATTTACTTTATTTCCAACCCGGAACCTGAATCCACTGATCTCCCTGCTGAACATAACTGGAAAATCCAAGATCTAATCCCATCATCATAGAAAAATCTAAGCATACAGTGTGTTCTTTAGTGTCGGAAAGTACAGTATCAACACCTAAGTTATCTGTATTACCATCAATAATAGTCATCCAACCTGAATAATTATTATAGTCTTTCTCAGAAAGCCAATCTGTTTTATGTACTATATTGTTCCAGGTTGAATTTTTTGTAACCTTCATGCTTTCTGTTTCTGTTGTATTAAGATTTGATAATTTGAAATATTTTCCTCTTCCGTTAGCAAGAGAGTTTGCTGTTTTATTTGCTGTACCATCATCTGCAAATACTTTCCCTAAATCGCTATTAGCATGATTTTCCATTTTAACAGCTGGAATATAATTTCCATACTGACTATCATACCAACTTAAAACTCCTTGATAATGATAAGTTTTACCATTTAAAGTCTCTTTTGTTTCAGTATCAGATCCCGAAACTGCTTTCAGAACATCTAGTGCAGTAACAGAACCGTTGGAATTTGTTACTGTAACAACTTTTTCTGGCACAATGTCTGGTGACGCACTATTTTTTCCTGTTAAACCAGTTGTCTTTATAGACACTTTTGCAGTTACTGTATCTGCCATAGCCGGTACTGCTGTGCTTCCTACCATTGTTGTTGCCATTAAGAATGCAATCACGCTTTTTCTTACTTTCATGTTCATTTTGTTTCCTCCTTAATTAAATGTATTATTTTTTTGCAGGTTATCCTGCAAAATATATCATTTCGCAGCCTTTTCAGACCACGTTTGATACCTGTTTTCCATAAGAAAGGGTATAAAAAATAAACCTCCGTTATGCCTACAGATATTTGTTTTTTATTTTTACTAAAGTCCGTCTCCTGACTTAAAGTTCCAACCTACTTGCTGCCCTTCTCAGAAATAATTTCCAATGGCTTCGCAGTGTTCGTCCTTATTACAGTGGGGATGAGACCGTACCGGTATCTCACCGGATTTCCGAAAGCTAAAGATAAAGAGATAACGTTACTTCCGATATTCTGTTATCAAAGTGCAAAAAAAAATCCCTGCCGGATTCGGCAGGGATTATCAATGTACAAACCAAGAATCCACTCCTATCCTTTATATTTAAAGTATTCCCTATGAATACTTCTACAAGAATACAGTGAATTGCAGACTGAATATACTACAAGGGACGAAAGCCCTGTTTGGGATTCTCACCCAACGATTCTTCAATCATTACCGTAGTAATGAGCTGTACATGTGCGCTAAACGCTATTCGTTTTTTACGAAACCATCTTAACATTTTGTCCATAATTTGTCAATATCCCGATTACAAATAATTACTTTCCTTATTATCCCCGGAATACGTCTGAGAAAACACTCTTTTACAGAATCTCCACAATGCGGAATATACAAATCAAAGGAATGATCTTCCACACCTCTGTTGTGAATTACTCGGCAACTGAGTTACCAGAGCATCTGAATTAAGGCGGGATACCGCCTTTTTTCAGGGTGCATCCATGGCACCACTACTGTTTGCTCTTTAGAGCTATACAGCTACTTTTATTATTTCCGGTGT
>ENA-ORTN01001255-ORTN01001255.1-human-gut-metagenome-genome-assembly--contig:-NODE-1255-length-25622-cov-4.927211_pt1 | contig 25622 bp, 9 predicted proteins | sample MGYA00242070_ERZ509189 | MGnify/ENA primary metagenome ERZ509189 (study PRJEB26280, sample SAMEA2338821) | human gut metagenome | biome: human gut; feature: human-associated habitat; material: faeces...
AAATATACATATGCAGGAAGCGGACAGCCAGCAACAACAAAGGCACCGGAACCTTCAACAGCAAAGCCTACAGATGTAACAGTGGCACCAACAGTACCGGGTCAGGATGTAGATGAAAATATACAGGCCCCTGCAGGACTTGAATGGGCAGGAAATGCTAATTTGCCTTATTATTTTGCTTGGGCAGCAGTTGATGGGGCTGACGGATATAATGTTTACATAGATGGAGTGTATGTAACAAAAGTTACAGAAAAATCAGTTAATCTTGAAAAATCGGTATTTACAAAGGGTTCCGGGGAATACACAGTAGGAGTTGCCGCAGTTAAGGGTAACAAGGTTTCAAATATAACATCAGTTAAATATACATATACAGGTGATGGAGCAATCACAACAACAAAAGCTCCTGAGGCACAGCCAACGGCAGCACCAACGGTAGCCCCAACAGAGGCACCTACCGAAAAAGATACAGAATATATTCCAAGTAATAACAAGGGAAATATACCGGGATTTACAAAGTGGACATATCCGCAGGGCTCAGCAGTTACAGAAGGAAAAGCAGAAATTGATTTGCCGGCTATTTCAGGTGGAAATAATTATGACTATCAGCTGGTATACAACGGAATTGAATTAAAAGATAATACAACATATAGAATTACAGTTAAGTTCACTTCAACAGTAGCAAGAAAGTATCAGGTTATCCTTCAAAGCAATGGAGTAGATGGCGGAGACTGGTCATATGCTAATTCAGATGCAGCAGTTTCAGTTGAAGCAAATAAGGAATATGTATATCAGACAACTGTAAACATATCTCAGGCAAAGAACAAATACTTGTTGGGAATTATGATGGGCTATGTAGACAATACAGCAAGTCAGGCAGGAAAGGTTATTGTTACGGAAGCAAGTCTTGAAGAACTTGGTACTGTTACACCAACAGAAGCACCAACGGAAGCACCAACGGAAGCTCCAACTAAGGCACCGGAAGATACATCTCATGTAGTAAAGAATCCGGGGGTTCAGGAAGAGGCAGCAGATTCACAGGTAGCAAGTGGCGTTTCACTTACACCATATTTTGATGGTATTGATGATAAATTGTCATCAACCAAAGGAAATACAAGTAACAACGAAGGAATAGAAAATTTATTTGACAATAATGTTAATACAAAGTTCTTTACAAATGATGCTCCGGCAATCACTATTGCATGGAAAATGAAGAGAGCAGTTACACTTAAGAGTTACACATTTGTATTAGCAGGGGATGCATCCACATATAAGCATAGAGATCCTCACAGCTGGGCAGTATATGCATCAATGGATGGTGAAAACTGGACAACTATTTCAGATATTGATAATGGTGGAATTACCCACACAAATAATGGTGAATACACATTTAATTGTACAACACAGATGTCAGCACAATATTTTATGATTATTATTGAAAATAGTGGTGATGATGGAAAGTTGTATTATGGTTCACAGATGTCTGAAATTTATCTGAAAGGTGATGTTGACAGAATTACAGAAAGTAGAGGAATTGACATTACAGATCAGGTAAGTGGAATAGATACCGGAGCTACTACAATAAACGGATTTAATTCGAATGAAGGTGTAGAAAATATATTTGATGGCAAGAGAGAAACTAAATTATATACTACATCTCAGGTACCGGGGAATATAGTATGGAAAATGAAACAGAATACAACACTTTACAGTTACACAATTACCACTGCTAATGATAATGCAAAATATCCAAATAGAACAATTAAAGCGTGGAAGTTATACGGTTCAACAGATGGAAGTAACTGGGAATTAATTGATACGGTAAATGAAAGTGGAATGGCAGATCAGGATTATGCTGATTATACATATCTTGTTGATAAGATAGGAACATATATTCAGTATAAAATGGAAATTACAGAATTGTATGGAAGTAGTTTCCAAATTTCAGATATTACTTTGAGAGGTAACTCAGTACCTGACAGAGAGTTCAAAGCTTTGTTTGTAGGTGACTGGGATCAGGTAACAGCAAAAGGATATAAAGAAGCATTGTATAATGCATTTTACGAGGTTTACCCAAGACAATATAAGCGTTGGGGAACAGGTTCAGAACCTAAGAGAATATTTGTAAGAGCTGATAAAGGTTATGACGGAGTAGCATATACATCCGGTTCTTCAATAGTAATTGCAGTTAACTGGATGAATAATCATCCTAAGGGAATTGGATATTTCACACATGAATTAACACATGCTGCACAACAGTATGGAAACGTATCTTCATCATCAAAAGCATGGTGGGTAGAAAATATGGCAAATTACGGTGGATTCCGTTATTACCACTGGGCACATGAAGATACTGCGCAGGTATATTATGCCAACGATACATCACTTCAGGACTGGGGCTATGAGGCATATGGAAATAACAAATGGTTCTTCTCATATATGGATTCAAAATATCCGACAACGAAGGATAGTAGTGGAAATGTAAAATATGGTCTTATTGATAGTCTTAACCATTTATTAAAGGACAATAAGGGTACAAGATATGACGACAATCCATATGATACATCAACACCATGGAATCAGTTAGTAAAGCAGATTACAGGATATGATTGTATAGAATCTCTTAGATTACATTATGTAGAGGAACTTAAAAACGGTACATGGACATTTACAGGATTTGGAAATTATTCAGATAATTGGATTACTACAGATTTACCTGGAGTACCTAATATTGATTATCCGGCTTATGTAGGAAAAACTCATGGAAATACAACCGGTACAAAACTGTCTTCAGCAGTAACAAGCGGAACAAATTTATTGTCAGGTGCAACAATTATCAGTGAATCAGGTTACACAAAGGATGATGAGTCTTCATCTAAACTTATTGATGGCAATTTGTCAACAAAATGGTGTGCAACATCAGGAAGCGTCGAAAATCAGGCATATGCTTTATCAGGTGCTCAGCACTTTGTAAAGATAGACCTTGGAAGTACAAAGACATTTAATACCTATACTCTTTACAATACATCAAGTAAGGAAGGTTTCGGAAATACAACTGAATGGGAAGTTCTTGTATCTAAAGATGGAAAAGAATGGAAGTCAGTAGATTATCAGGTAAATCAGAATGATGCAATTTCATCATTTAACATAGGAAGCCAGACTGCAAGATACATTGTATTTAAGATATTTAATTCAGATAATGGTGGAGTTGGTACTGTAAGACTTTACGAACTTCAGTTATATAACAGATAGAAAAATATTTAACGACCCTTTATGCTATTAACAGTGGCATAAAGGGTTTTTTTAGGTTAAAATATAACTGAAAAGATATTTAAGGAGTTGAAAATGGAGAATAAAAAAATATTTTTAGCACCTGGAGCACATGTTGTTGGGAATGTCAGGAGGAGTTAAAACATGAAAAAGCTACAAAGTAGAATACTGGCAATTGTACTTGTAATTGCCGTGGCAGGAGCTTACATGCCAATTTCAGAAGTGCCAACTTATGCAGCTACAAAAAAGGTAAAGCTGAGTAAAAAGGAAGTAAACTTAAAAGTTGGAAAAAAGAAAACTGTTAAATTAAAAAATGTAAGTAAAAAGGTTAAATGGAAAGTAGTAAAAGGAAAAAAAGTAGTTTCCATTAAGAAAAAAGGAAAATTAAAAAACAAAATTGTAATTAAAGCTAAAAAAGCCGGAAAGGCAGTAATAAAAGCTACATACAACAAGAAGAAATACAAAGTAAAGGTAACGGTAAAAAATAATAAAGGGGAACAGCAAACATCAGGAAATGCACAGACATCTACAACAGTTGCTCCTACAACCGCAAATGGTGCAGTTATTACAACTACAGTTGTAGAACCAAAAACAGAGGTCCCAACGGAAGCCCCTACAGTAGCCCCAACAGAGGCTTCGACAGAAGCTCCGACAGAGGCCCCAACAGCAGCCCCAACAGAGGCACCTACGGAAGCACCAACAACAGTAGCACCAACAGAAAAAATAACAGAAGTTACAACAACTACACGAAAAGAGTTTTATGAAGAGCCGGAAACAGAAGTTCATCCTAAGAACATAAATGTTGACAATTATATGAAGCAGATAGATACTTCAAGTTCAACTAGCATTAAAACAAGTGCAAATGAAGGAATTGAAAAACTTTTTGATGGAGATATAAATACAAAGTTATGTACATCAGATGGATTTCCACTAAGAATATCATGGCAGATGAAAAAGCCAATTATATTGAAAAAATATACATTAACAACAGCCAATGATAGTGAGGCTTATTCTTATAGAAATCCAAAATCATGGCATTTGTATGGCTCAAATAATGGAACATCATGGACACAGATAGATACTGTAACAGATAGTGGAATTGAAGCAAAAAATTTAAAAGCTTATACATATGAAACAGATATTCAGGAAAGCTATCAGTATTATTTAATACAGTTTGAAGGAAATGGAACAAATTATTATGGATTCCAGTTGGCAGAAATTTCACTTAATGGTGATGTGGCAGATGTTGATAAGGAAATGGGAGAAGATTTATCTTCTTACTATGACAGCATTTTTGCAAGTGCTACAACTGCAAAAGGTAATGGTGATGAAAAACCATCTAATTTATTTGATGGAAGTAAAGAATCAAAATTATTTGAATTTTCAAATAAGTTTAGCATTGCCTGGAAAATGAAACAGGATACAACATTATATAGTTACAGTTTAACAACAGCTAATGATAATGAAACATATAAGGGCAGAAATCCAAAATCATGGATATTATATGGATCATCAGATGGAACTAATTGGGAAAAAATTGACACTGTAAATAATAGTGGAATGGAAGATGTTAACTTTAAGACATACAATTACACAGTGGATAAGGTTGGTTCATATAGATATTACAAATTAGATATTAAAGCGGGATATGGAAGTTCAGTACAGTTGTCAGAAATATCATTGAAAGGAGCCTATATAAGCCCAAGTAAATATGATATTTTGTTTACAGGCGATTGGAAAGATGTAACAGTAGATGGTTATTTGGAAGAACTTACAAAACTGTTCTACAACAGTTATCCAAGATTATACCAGAGATGGGGTAATGGAACAGAACCTACAACTATTACATTTAAGGCTGATAACAATTATGATGGCGTAGCATATTGTCAGGGAACTACAGTATGTGTTTCAACTAAGTACGCTAACAGTCATCCGAATGATATAGGATTTTTCTCACATGAAATAACTCATTCAGTACAGCAATATAGTGGAAAACTTAATTATGGTGATGATGTAGCGTGGTGGACAGAAAATATGGCAAATTATGGAGGGTTCAGATACTTCCATTGGTCAAATCCTAAATATGTACAGGTTTATGAAGCTACGGATACATCACTTCAGGACTGGGGTTATGAACAGTACGGAAATAATAAATGGTTCTTTGCATATATGGACTCAAAGTATCCAACAAGAAAGAATGCAGATGGAACATTAAAATATGGACTTATTGATAGTATAAATAAATTAATTAAAGACAATAACACCGGAAGTACTTACACAGATGATCCTTATAATACAACAACACCATTTAATAATGTAGTAAAACAGATTACAGGTTATGATTGTATTGAGTCTTTAAGAAAGAGATATGTAGAAGAGTTGCAGCAGGGTACATGGACATTTAAAGGATTTGCTGATTATGAAGATAATTGGCTTACTGAAAATATTGACGGAATACCAAATCCTGAATATCCAATGGTTGGTGAGAAACTACATGGAAATAAAACAGCAACTCAGTTAAATAATACAGTTACAGAAGGAACAAATCTTTGTCTTGGAGGAAAGGTGTATGATTGCTCCGGATATACAAACGATAACGAGAATGCACAAAAATTAATAGATGGAGATTTAAATACAAAATGGTGTGCAACAAGTTCTAATGTAACTAATGGTGAGTACAAATTAAATGGCGTAAAGCATTGGGTAAAAATTGATTTAGGTAAGGAAAAAGAGTTTAATACATACACACTTTACAATACAAGAAGCAAGGAAGGTTATGGAAATACTACTGAATGGGAAGTTCTTGTATCCAACGATGGAAATAAATGGACATCAGTAGATTATCAACCGTCCAACAACAGTGCAGTATCTTCATTTAATATAGGAAACCAAAAGGCAAGATATATAATGATTAAAATATTTACACCTGATAATGGTGTTGGAACACTTAGATTATATGACTTCCAGTTATTTAACATAAAATAGTGTAAAAAGTAAAATTTTTAACCTTTTTTGGCTCTTTGTCAAGAGTGGGGGTGAAAAGATTTTTGACACAGTTGTGAACCATTGTTCGCAACTGTGTTTTCTCTTTTTTTGTCAAAAAAATTAGATTGAGAGAAAACAAAAAAAGTATTATTATGTAAGAAGAAACAAAAATTTCGTTTTTAGATTACAAAAAGGAGATTAAAATGAAAAAAGGAGCACTAAAAAAATCAATAGCATTATGTTGTTCGATTACAGTGTTAGCAACAAGCATACCATTTACTGCAATAAACATAAAAGCGGCAACAGGAGATTTTTTTGATGAGAACAATTCGGTAATGATTGACAAAGGCGGATATAAGAAAGAAGTCTTTGGAGTTAGAACTGACGACTGGGGAGTAAACTGGACAGATAGAAAAGAATCATTACCTCCATCAAAGGTTTATTTAACTGACAATTATAAAGAGACAGTTGGAACTGTTCCAACAAATGACTGGGCAAGTTCAGTTGTATTTGATCAGTATTCAGAGTCATTGTATGCACATCCTCTTGCATATAGAGCTGCAAGTAATGGTATGCAGATGGCATCACCGGCTGTAGTAGATAGTACTTCTTATGTTGACGGTGAACCAACAGTAGAAAGTTTATTAAATGATGATACAGTAGAAATGGTTGTTGGTGGTGAAAATTTTTCAGCTAAAGATGCTAAGGTGGATAAAACAACAGATTGGAGTTATGAAATTGTAATGGCAGATAATGCAGGCAATAGTTCAATGCGTTCAATTATTGCAAAGGGAACTCCATATGCCTATTATACATTTGATAATGTTACACCAACAATTTCACTTGGTGCAGGTGCAACAGACCTTGCAATAGTAAAAAATACAACATCTTCAAATATAATCGGTGTAAGTTTAAAAAATAAAAAAGATGGGAAAATACATTATTACATGTTAGCAGCACCATCAGGTACAACATGGATTAATGCAGGTGGAAAACTTACAGCAAAGATGCCTTCAGGAAAAAACTATATGTCTGTAGCAATACTTCCTGATGGAAGCAATGAAGTATTTTCTTTATATGAAAAATATGCATTTAACTTTATTACAGATACAAAGGTACAGTGGGAATATTTAAAGAATTCTTCTAAGGTCGTTACTAAATATAATGTAACAACAAAGAATATGGAGAATGGAAGCACAGGTGGAGATACTATTATGGCACTATATCCTCATCAGTGGCGTTATTCTAATTCTAAATATACTAACTATACATATAACACAATTCGTGGAACAATGAAAACGATTGTTGGAACAAGTTATGTAACTGAAATGCAATACAACGGAATTTTATCTTCATTGCCAGTTACAACTGACGAAAATACAATTGGAAATATTAAGCAGCAGTTAGGATATCTTTATGATTATAGAAAAAACAAAGAAGATCCTAAGTGGATTTGCAATTTGGAAGGTCAGTATGGTGGATTTGACACATATTGGGTAGGAAAGAATCTTAATACATTATCAGATGCAATATGGCTTTCAGGTCAGCTGGATGGTGATGATGCGGATATGAAGAATATAACAAATGAAATGGTAGAAGGAGTAGAAAACTATCTTGAATTCTGGTTTGATCCATATCAGGCATATATAAGTGGTGATCACAAGGATGACTATTTCTATTATGATGAAAATTATGGAACATTAATAGGCTATCCATCATCATATGATTCTGACAAGCAGGTTAACGACCATCATTTCCATTATGGATATTGGATTAAGGCAGCTGCAGCAGTTGCAATGAAAGATCCACAGTGGGCTAAAGAATGGGGCGGAATGGTTTATGAGATGATTGGTGATATTGCTAATGTTAATCGTGACGGAAAAGGTTATAATGCCAACAGTCCTACTAAGTATCCATTCCTTAGAAACTTTGATATTTATGAAGGTCATTCATGGGCATCAGGTGTGGCTAATTATGAATATGATGAGAATGGAGAGTTAGTTGACAAGAAGGGTGGTCTTTCAGGTGGAAATAACCAGGAATCATCATCTGAGGCAATTAATGCATGGGCATCATTAATCTTATGGGGAGAAGCAGTTGGAAATACTACAATCAGAGATGCGGGTATTTACATGTATACAACTGAAATAGCTGCAATTGAAGACTATTATTATGATGTACATAATGAAATTTTCACAGAAAAATATAAAGATGCAGGTAATTATAATATTCAGACAGTTACAAGATTATTTGGTGGTCGCTATGATCATACAGCATGGTGGACAGAAAACTCTATTGAAGTAACTACAATTACAATGTTACCAATTTCCGGAGCAACACTTTATATGGGAAAATATAGGGATAAAGTCAAAAACGTTGTAGACAGTATAGATGAAAACAGTAATCAGTGGAAACATTTTGTTTCTAATAAAGAACAGATTTGCAATAATTTCAATAAAGTTGACATGCTTACAGATCCAAAGACTAATCAGGATGTAGTAGCAGAGTATTATGCTTATTATGATCCGGATGGTGCCCTTGCAAGATGGGATATGAGTGATAGTGGAAAAGTTGAAAATGGTGAATCAAGGGCACATACTCTTTCATATATAACATCATTACAGAAGTATGGAAATCAGGATTTTTCCATTACAGGCAGTGAGCCACTTTCACTAGTATTGAGCAAGGATGGAAACAAAACATATGTTGCAGAAAATCATACTGATGAAGTAAAGAGAGTATATTTTACAGATAATACATATGTTGATGTACCAGCTAATTCAAGCTATGTTGGACCAAAAACAGGAAACGGTTCAAATCCAAATGTTGATGAAAGTGAATTGCTAGGAAATACTTCAAAAGTTAACGTGGAAATATATCTTGAAAATTATGAGGGAACCGGATACGAAAAGCAGGAAAAACAGGTTAGCGTAAAAGAGGGAACTACAAGTTATACGTATGAACCAGAGAACATTACGGGATTTACATATGATAATGGAAATAGCAATAATATACTTACAACGGTTGTAAAAGAAGACAATACAGCTACGGTTAAGGCGTATTATAAACGTAATAGCTATACAATTCAGTATGAATTAAACGATGGAACAAACAATGATGCAAACCCTAACGGTTATAGATTCGGAAGTTCAATAAAATTTAATAATCCAACAAGAGAAGGTTATAAGTTCCTTGGTTGGTATACAGATGATAAGTATCAGAATCAGATAACGGAAATAACAGATTCTACAGCAGAAAATTTAGTACTGTATGCAAAGTTTCTTGATGAGTCAACTATATCCCAGTATACGGTAGAGTATTATAAACAGAAAGAAGACGAAAGCGGATATGACCTTGTGACTGAAGATACTGAGAGAATAGAAGCTATAATCGGTACAGAGGTTTCTGCAGAGGAAAAGGAGTATGATGGTTATATTCTTAGCGAAAACTCAGTGACTAAGGGAATAGTAATAGCAGAAGGGAAATTAGTTCTTCGCTTATATTATGATATTAAAAAAAGCCCTGAATCAAGAATACAAAGAGGAGCATATGTTGATGAAAATGGAAAGTTAAATTTCATTGCAAAAGACGATGTCAACAGTGCAATTGTATATTATGAAATACTTAATGGAAAAACAGAGGCAGAAGCTTTTTATAAGCAGGCAGTAGAAACAAATGGTGGAAATTGTCCAGGATATCCAATGAATAAGACAGATATTGGATTAAAAAAAATTGTTGATCAGGAAGTGACAGGCGAGCAGTATGTAGTATTTAGATTCAATATTAATGACAAAGAATTAACGGATTGGGTTATTTCAAAAATATCTGATGTTGAAAAAGTGTCAGCTGAGACAAAACCAGCGCCAACAACGATGATAGCCTCAACAACAGAATCTCCGGAAGTAGACCCAAGTGTTGATGAAAGTATTAAGGCACCGGAAGGGCTTGTATGGGCAGGAAATGCACAGTTACCATACTATTTTGCGTGGGCAAGAGCAGATGGAGCAGATTCATATAATGTTTACGTTAATGGGGTTTGCGTTAAAAATGTAGTTGATGGAAATGTTAATTTAGATTACACAGCATTTACAAAAGGATCAGGAGAATATGAAATAGGTGTTGCAACTGTAAAAGGAAACAAACGCTCAAGAATAACATCTATTATGTATAACTATGTTGATGATGGAAATCACCCAACAACAACGGTAGCGCCAACAACAACAGCAGCGCCAACAACAACAGCAGCGCCAACAACGGTAGCGCCAACAACAATGGCAGCGCCAACAACAACGGCAGTATCAACAACGAAAGATACAGAACAGGAAACAACTACAAATAATGGTGCAGTAACATCTGTGGAAACATCAAGCACTTACAAAACAGCTGAACAGATGGAAAAAGAAATTCTGGAAAAGAAGGATGATAAGGATTTTGCAAATTCTACATTTGCAAAACTTAGTGTTAGAGTAAAGAAAACAACTAAGAAGTCAGTTAAGCTTGTTTGGAAGAAGATGTCCGGAGCAACAAAGTATGTTATATATGGAGCTAAATGTGGCACATCGTATAAGAAGATTAAAGAAGTAAGCAAGAAGACATTTACAGCTAATAAATTAAAGAAAGGTAAATATTACAAATATCTTGTAGTTGCACAGAATGATAAAGGTGAGGTCTTGGCTACATCAAAATTGATTCATATAGCAACTAAAGGTGGAAAAGTAGGAAATTGTAAATCTTTAAAATTAAATAAGACTAAAGTAAAACTTTTACTTGGAAAAAAATTCAAGATTAAAGTAAAACAGATTGCAGACAGCAAAAATGTTAAGATTAAAAAACATAGAAAGGTAAGTTTTGAATCAAGTAATCCTGAAATAGCTACAGTGTCAAAGCGTGGTAAAATAACAGCCCTAAAGAGAGGTAAGTGCACAATTTATGCATATGCACAAAATGGTGTTTACAAGAAAGTAAAAGTTACAATTAAGTAAAAATACAATATATACAATAGCTAAATAATAAAAAAGCTAAAGATAAAAATGAATAGCCGGGCAGTTGTAACAGATTGTCCGGCTATATTAATAAATTTTAAAGGAGGAAAAAAATGCGTAAGAAAATTTTGTCAATTATTTTGACAACAACTATGGTTTTAGGATTAATACCATGTATACCTTGTGTTAAACAGGTAAAAGCAGAATCATCATGGAAACTTGTGTGGAGTGATGAATTTGATGGTGATTCTCTTAATACAAATGTATGGACACGTGAAACAGGTGGCAGTGATGGCGGTGGCTGGGGAAACAATGAACTTCAGTATTATACAGACCGTACAGAAAATTCATATGTATCAGATGGAACATTAAAAATAGTTGCAAAAAGAGAAAACTACAGTAATTGTAGATTTACATCTGCACGTTTAAAAACAGCAGGTAAAAAAAGCTTTAAATATGGAAGAATGGAAGCACGTATTAAGGTAAATGGTGGAAACCAGGATGGTGTCTGGCCGGCATTTTGGATGATGGGAGATGATGGAACATCATGGCCATGGTGTGGGGAATTAGATATTATGGAACATGCTAATTCAAGAAACTATGTTGAGGGAACAATTCACTGGAATGCAGGTGGAAGTTCTTATAATACACCATATAATCATAAATATTGGGGAAGTTATAGTGTTCCTGCATATTATTATTATAGTGATAACAACAATGGTATTAATGGTTGGCATACATATGGTGTGATTTGGGATGAAAATACAATTAAGTGGTATGTAGATAATAATATTTATTTGACAGCATATCTTAATGATGACAATGCTTATGCATTTAGAAAAAATCATTATTTTTTATTAAATCTGGCATTGGGAAGTAATGCAACAGGTTATACGGGAAACATAGCACCAAATGATTCATTTCAGTCAGCAACAATGGAAGTAGATTATGTTAGGGCATATTCAGGAAGTGGAGAGTTAAATCCTGATGGTGGAAGTAGTAAGCCGGATACAGATGGTTACAAATCAGTTCCTGATAATGCTGTAACAACAGTGGGAGATTGTACATTATATGCAGGAAACTGGGATAATGGAGCAATGAGTTATAAAGGAAGCAAATTGTCTGATTTAAGTATTAAATTGAATAGTACAAGTGGAAATGCGGGTACATGGGGAACACAACTTAAATATCCGATGAATTTAGTGCAAGGTAAAAAATACAATGTAACATTAAAGTTTAATTCAACTAATGCCGGAAATATGCATTGGAAGAATGAAGGTGAAAATGACAGCGTAGATTTAGGAACAGTACAATACAATGTAAATGCCGGAAGCAATACTAAAACTCTTCAGATTACAGCAGATTCAAAGAATACTGCAGTAATGGAAATGAGTGGTATGCCTGCAGGAACAGTTATTGATAACATTAGTATATCATCTGTTCAGAAAGCAGATAGTGCTACAACAGAAAAGGCAACAGATGCAGAGACTACGACAGAAAAAGTAACAGAAACTCCAACAACACATAAAGTAATAGATGTTGATTGGTCAGGTGTTAAATATCTTGAAGATGGAGCAGAAGGAGGAAAGCTTGTAAATAAATATAAAGCATATTGTGAATCAGACAAAGTTAATATTGTTAATATTCAAAAAAATGCAGATGGAGCATCAGTTATTTATGTAACATTCCCTGTGGCAGTTTCATCAACAACAGCAGAAGAAGCAAAGATAGAAGGAGCCGGAGTAGGATTCCCTGTTGATTCTGTAAAAGAAGGACAGAATTTATTTAAAGTAACATTAGCTGACAACTCAACATATGATGTTTACTTGTATGAGGAACCTGTAAAAGTTACAACAGTAGCACCAACAGAAAAAGCTACAACAGCAGTGCCAACAACACAGGCACCAACAACAGTAGCACCAACGGAAAAAGCTACGACAGTAGTGCCAACAACAGTAGCACCAACAACAGTAGCACCAACAGAAAAGGCTACAACAGTAGTGCCAACAACACAGACACCTACAACAATTGCTCCGTCAGAAACAGGAACGACAACTAAACCTGAAACATCAAAGGAAACACCTACAGTTTCCACAACAGAAATTGTAACTGCAAAAACTGCACAAACCGTAAAGGTACCAAAGGTTAAAATTAAAAAGGCAACTAAGAAGAGAAGTGCTAAGAAATTAAAAGTTACATTAAAAACAGCAAAGGGTGTAAAAGGATATCAGGTAATGATCTCAACATCAAAGAAATTTAAAAAAGCAAAGGTAAAGAACTATAAGAAAGCCAAATTTACAATTAAGAAATTAAAGGCTAACAAGAAGTACTTTATCAGGGTCAGGGCTTACAAAGTAGTAAATGGAAAAGTTTATTATGGTAAGTGGTCTAACCGAAAAGTTAAATTTAAGAAGTAATAGCTACAAATGGAATATTAGCATTAGATTAAATTTATAAAAAAGGAACAGTCAGATTGATTTTTGAATTAAATCCGGCTGTTCTTTTTTGCTTAAAAGTGGCGAAAAAGAGAGAGTTTAGTGAAAGAAAACACCATTATTAGTAAAATAAAACAGGATTATTAGTAAAAAGAAAAGACATTTTTAAACAAAAACTAATAAAAACGTTTTTACGACAAAAAATGCCAATTAATAAAAAACAAGAAAAACAATAAAAAAAACAATAAAATATATATGCAAAGTGCAAAAAAAACAAAGAGACTATTTGTGTAGAGTGCTTAAAAACATTTTCGAATTTGAAAAAATATATCAATAAGTGCTAAAATATAAGAAAATAAAAACGTTTTAATGTCAACCTTACACAAAAAAGAGAAGAGTGTTTTTATTGTTTGAATTTATTTAGGAGGAAGAAAAATGAAGATGAAAAAGATGTACAAATCTTTATTGTCAATTGTTTTGGTAGTTGCAATGTTATTTACATCACAGACATTTAACATGACTGTAATGGCAGCATCAGCAGCAACAAGCACAGATGCAATTGATGGTGCCGAAGAGGCAACAATCCACGCAGAAGTTTTCTTTGTTAATGTAGCAAACGGAAACATAATTACTGTTAGTGGTGTAAAGAATGATCCAATCTTGGTAGATAAGAAATTTACATCTGTCAACAATGTAAGTGACGATGGAAAATTCACTACATATTATGGAACGTACAAAAATAATGGAATTGATGACAAGGCTAACGAAGTAGTTAACTTCGCTACTAAGTCAAGAAATACTGTTTGGGCAGCAAATGCTGCTGATGTTATTTATCAGGACGCTAGAACAGTAGCAAATGATTACGCACCAACAGGATGGGAATCAGTAAGAATCCAGCATAATGATGATGGAACAGTTTCTTTTGGTAGCAGTGCAGATGAAAAAATATTCACATTAGGAAAGTACAAAGACGAAGAAGGAACAGAACATACAAAGCTTGCGGTAAGTTCAAAGTATCACTTAGGAAACAAGGTTGGCAATGAAGAAAAGTTCATTATGTATACAGGTGAGGAACCAAAGAAAGCAAGAAAAGTAACATTATCTGATGTTTCAGGTGATAGCGTTCAGGTTTCATGGACAACACCAAAGGAACATATCTATTCAGCATTTGAAGTTATGTATTCAACTTCAGAAAATGGAAATTACAGATCAGCAGGTTTAACAACAAAGAATAAGATGACTGTAAATAATCTTTTATCAGAAAAGCAATACTTCTTTAAGGTTAGAACAATTACTAATACTAAGGAAGCAGGTTCATACAGTGCATATGCAGATAGTGAAATTGCATTTACAACAACATTATCTCAGACTAAACCGGCTAAAGCTGAAATAACAGATGTTACGAGAAATGACAAGACAGGCGCTCAGACTATTACATGGAATAAGGCAGCAAATGCTAAGTCATATAATATTTACAGGGCAGAAGGCCGTTATGCAGAATACAAATTAATTGATTCAATAGACGGAGCAAAAACAAGTTATACAGATACAAATCCAAACACAACATCAAAATACAAGAACTATTACAAAGTTCAGGCAGTTAACGGTAATGTTAATGGAGAAGAATCAGAACCATATTCATTGGAAATTTCTAAGTTTGGTAAGAATGTATACGTATTTAACGATGCAGATGACAAGGATGCAATTTCTGATAAGGTAAATGAAATCTTTGGATATCAGCATTATGATCAGTTTGGTAAGAACCGTTACGCATTCGCTTTTAAACCTGGTGATTATACAGAAACAGCAGCAGATGCGTATGATGTAGGTTACTACACACAGGTTATTGGTTTAGGAAAAACACCTTACGATGTAAGATTAAAGAATATTAAAACGCCAGCAGCTTTAGCTAATGGTAACGTAACATGTAACTTCTGGGTTGACGTTGAAAACTTTACTATTGCACAGACAACAGAAAATCCTAACTATTGGGAAGATTCATTTAAGTGGGCAGTATCACAGGCAGCTCCTGCAAGAAGACTTAATGTAGAAAGACAGACATTACTTCAGTGGACATGGGGAGACAATGCTTGGGCCAGCGGTGGATATATTTCTGATACAAAGTTCCATGATTCAGTAGGTTCATGGTGTCAGCAGCAGTATTACTACAGAAACTGTGAATTTACAACAAAGCAGACAGGAAATGGTTCTATATATGGTATTAACTGGAACCAGGTTGTTCAGGGATGCAAGAATGTTGATGGAACAACATTAAAGGATAACAGTGGTAACTACTTTAACGCAGGTGGAAGCTTATTACAGAATAATGGTATTTCAAACTGGGCAACTAACGGCTGTACAACAGTATTAGACAAGACAGATGCAACAAGAGAAAAACCATTCTTATACTTCGATGAAGATACAGATAGTTACAAGGTATTTGTACCTGCAGTAAGAAAAGATACGACAGGCGTTTCATGGTCAGAAAATGATATGGGTAAAGGTAAATCTTTAGGATTAAACAGTTTCTATATTGCTAACCCTGATGTAGATACAGCAGACACAATTAATGCAGCTTTAGGAAAAGGTTATAACCTTCTTCTTCAGCCTGGTATTTACAAATTAGACAAAGCTATTGAAGTAACACATGAAAATACAATAGTTCTTGGTCTTGGTATGGCTACATTTACTTCATCTGATAAGAATACTGATACATTTATCAGAGTAGCTGGTAAGAAGTGGAACAGTGATTATACAAAGGTAGAAGAAAATTACGATATTGGTGGTGTTGAAATCGCAGGCGTAATTTTAGATGCCGGAAAACATACAAACACATTATTAGAAGTAGGATATGAAGGAGCAAATGTTGACCATTCAAATAACCCTTGTGTATTACAGGATGTTATCTGTAGGGTAGGTGGAACAGGCGACCTTGGAACAACAGGTTCATGTATAGTTGTTAACAGTAACAATACTATTATTGATGAAACATGGATTTGGAGAGCTGACCACGGTGATAACACAGGTTGGTATGAAAATACAGCAGATCACGGTCTTGTTGTAAATGGCGATAACGTAACAGCTTATGGTTTATTTATTGAACATTTCCAGAAATACGATGTTATCTGGAGAGGTGAATATGGTAAGACATTCTTCTTACAGAATGAAAAATGTTATGATCCACAGGATCAGAAAGAATGGATGTCACATAATAATACAGTTAAGGGATATTCAGCATACAAAGTAGCAAATGATGTTAAACACCACTACGCAGTAGGTCTTGGTGTTTACGATGTATTCATTAACACTAACGGAGCAGAAATTTTCTTAGATAATGCCATTGAAGTTCCTAATGCAGATGATGTATTAATTGAAAATGCATGTATTGTAGAAATCGCCAACGGTAGCGGACCAAAGGTAGGCATTAACAGAATTATTAATGGTACAGGTTGTGGTATTACAACAGGTGAAACTTCACAGACAGTATCAGGTAAAAAGGGTGGTTATGCTGTCCAGAGATTATTATACTACCGTAACAAAACATCAGTATCATTACCTGATAACTATGACTATTCAAAGGACGGAGGAGATGGAAAGGATGCATATCCAACAGATCCAAGTACTGGTTTAATTGTGGCTAATAAAAATGAAAATGTTAAACAGCCAAGTGATGATGCAATAGCTGATAAGACTATCGTAAAAGAACAGCCTAAAGTTGATAATTCAAAGACTTTAGGTTCAGATGATACTGACGATAAGTATTTTGACGAAAAAATCAAGAATTGCACAGATGAATGGAATAAGATTCAGGCAGCTTCAAAAACTAGTTATCCTGAAACACCAAAGGGTGACCAGACATCATTAGATGATCAAGTTCGTACACAGTATGGTGTTTACGTTGGAATGGAATATGCAGTAGGTGATTTCATTTACAGAGTAACAGCAATTGATTCAATTACATCAGGTAGAACAAAACCTATCGGTGTAGTAGCAGCTAAGAAGAGCAAATTAACTAAGGTTACAGTTCCAAACACAGCTAACTTTAAGGGATATGGATTAAATGTAACAGAAGTAGGTGACAATGCATTTAAGGCAATGAAGAAGCTTAAGAAAGTTACATTTGGTGCCAATGTTAAGATTATTGGTAAGGCTGCATTTAGTAATTGTAAGAAGTTAAACAAGATTAATTTCAAGAATGTAACAACAATCGGAAACAACGCTTTTGCAGGATGTAAGGCACTTAAAAAGCTTACAATTGGCAGCAAGGTAACTACTATTGGAAAGAATGCATTTAAGAAATGTACAAAGCTTAAGACGGTAGTAATGGGCAAGTCAGTTAAGACTATTAATGCTAAGGCATTCACAAAAGACAACAAGATTAAAAAGATTACATTCAAGGGCAAAAAGCTTAAGACTGTAAAGAAAAATGCTTTAAGCAGTAAAGTTAAGAAGAATATCAAAACAAAGAAGACTAAACTTAAGGGCAACAAGAAAGCTATTAAGGTATTCAAGAAAAAACTTAAAATCAAGTAAATAATTAATTAAAAACATCAAAAAAGAGAACTAATTAGAAGGCTGTCTTTTTGAGGGGTGGGCATAGGAGGTATGTCGTATCATCCTGCAAAAAGATAGCCTTTTATTATTTAAAAAGGAGGCAAAATGAAAAAATTAGTAGCGTGTTTATTAAGTGTTGCCACAATGGTTGCTACATTATACACTCCTGCGTTTGCTTACGAAGGTCAACCATTAGGTAGAAATGTAGCTTATAACAGAACGGTTAATGTTTCTAATTCTTTCAATACTAATGAATACAATAAACCAGACTTTTTAACAGATGGAAATCTTGAAAGAGGATACCAGACAGCATGTGTAAGTTCGAATAAAGACAATCCTTATGAAGATCCACAAACCTGGAGTATGGATTTAGGAAGAAGTTATGAAATTGATAAGGTCGTACTATATTGGGAAAATGCAGCAGCAAAGAAATATAAAATTTATGTTTCTGAAAACAAAACAGACTGGATGGAAGTTGCATCAGAAGAAGCAGGAGAAAAAGGAAGATTTAAATATGATTTTGCACCAACTAATGCAAGATATGTAAAAATCGAATTAGAAGAAAGAACAATGGAAATATACGGTTATTGTATGTACGAATGGCAGATTTTTACAGTAGGAAGCGTTGAAGAAAAAGAAATGCCTAATCTTGCAGAAAATGCCACAGCAGTATCATCAAGTGATGATGGTGAAAACAGTGCAGAAAAAGCAATTGACGGCGATGAAGGCACTATGTGGAGAACAGAGTACATTCAGGATCCAACAGTAACTGATGAAGAAAAAGCTAACGAAAACATAACTTTAAGTTGGAACAGCCCACAGACTTTTGATACAGTAAAAGTTAAATGGGGCGGTGGCTATATGAAAGGTTACAAATTACAGACTTCAGATGACGGTGAAACATGGACAGACATGTACGAAGTAACCAGTGGTATAGCATCAGAATATAGAAATATTCGATTAAAAGAAGCAGTAACAACATCACATTTAAGATTACAGGGTATTACTTTTGGCGCATACTGTTTTGAAATTTATGAGATACAGGTATATGACCAGACTAATGTTCCTGTAGAAAGTATTAATTTAAATTACACCAGCAAAAAGCTTAATTTAGATAAGAAAGAAGACAACAAAGTTGAGCTTGAGTACAACCTTGCACCTTCTAACACAAGCCAGACAGACGTTGTCTGGAGCTCATCAAATGAAGCAGTGGCAGAAGTAAAGAATGGTGTTGTAGCAGGAAAATCTGTAGGAAGAGCAGATATTACAATTGCTTCAAAGGATAATCCAAATGTTAAGAAAACATGTGTTGTTTATGTTTCAAAAGAACTTGATAAGTCTAAAGTTACAGCAGTTAGAAATGACAAAAACATCAATGTTAACTGGACAAAAGTAGCTCATGCCTCTTCATATGTTTTGTCAAGATATAACAAAAGTACAGGTATTGTTAATGATATATATGAAGGAACAGATACAGCTTTTGAAGATAAAGATTTAACTTCAGGTAAATACGTTTATACTGTAAAAGCAATTGTGGATGAAAATGCTGCTGATGCAAATCTTTACAGCAATTCAGTTAGTGAAGAATCAGAAGCAGTAATAATTCCTGAATCTGTAACAGGTATTGAAGTGGCAAATGACTATCAGCATATGGGTTTGTTTGTAGGTGGAAGTGGAAAGATTAGATATTCTGTACTTCCAAGCAATGCAACAAATACTAATGTTACTTTTAAGAGTTTAAATGAAAAAGTAGCTACAGTAGATGCAAATGGTGTTGTAACAGGTGTTTCCGAAGGAAATGCAGATATAGTTATCACAACTGAAGAAGGTGGTTTTGAAGCTAAATGTACTGTTTGTGTCGATGGAATCGATGCAAGAGGTATTGAAAGAGTTGGAGATAAAACAGTAACTATGGGGCTAAACCAGACTCGTCAGTTACAGGTTAAAATTACTCCAAGTGATACAACAAATAAGAATGTTCAGTGGACAAGCAGTAATAATTCAGTAGCCACAGTAGATTCAAATGGTGTTGTAATATCAAAGAATAGTGGAAGTACAATTATAACAGCAACAACTCATAATGGATTAAAAACAGAATTTTTCATCGAAGTGGAAACTCCTGTTACAAACATTACACTTAATAGTAATGAAATAAATCTTAATCCGGGTGGAACTTTTAAGTTAGATGCAACAGTAAATCCTTCAAATGCAAGTAATAAAAACATTAAGTGGATTTCAGCTAATGAATCAATTGCCACAGTTGACCAGTCAGGAAATGTTACAGCTGATGTAGCCGGAACAACTTATATATCCGCAGTTTCAGCAGATGGTAAGGTAGTTGCAACATGTACTGTAAATGTATCAAAACCTGTAGTAACTAAGCCTGCAAAAGTAAAAATTAAGTCAGCAAAGAAGAAGGGCAAGAAGGTTACACTTAAATGGAAGAAGATTTAAGATGCAGCAGGTTATGTAGTATATATGAAAACTAATTCCGGTAAATTCAAAGCCGTAAAGACAGTTAAGAAAGCAAAAACAGTAAAAGCTGTTATTAGTTTAAAGAAGGGAAATAAATATAGTTTTAAAATTCGAGCTTATAAGTTAGATGAAGAAACTAATGTTTATGGAGCTTATTCAAAAATTAAGAAAGTTAAAATGTAGGAAAGTTAAATAAATGACTATATACAAATATAGGTTTTAAAATAAAATATTTACAAAGCTAATTTTATTGAAAAATAAAGTTAGGATTAGTCAAAAATGTAAGGAGAAAAGTTTGAAATGAAAAAAGCATTATCAGTAGTATTAAGTGTAGCTCTTATGGCAACATCAATTGTTGTAATGCCTAAGGAAACAAAGGCAGCTTCAACAGGTAAAGTTACACTTACTGTCGAAAAATTATCAATAGGTCAGGGACTTTATACTGAACCTGTTCAGGTGACAATTAACAATGGAGACACGGTTAAAACAGTAATCGACAGATATATGAATGATAATACATTAAACTATTATTATTCAACAACAAGTGGTTGGTATTTAACATCAATTCTTGGTGCAGACAATAGCAGAGTGGCAAACATACCTAATGAAATTGCCAATATGCAGGATGTATATACTTATTCATATATTGGTCAGGATGATGGATTACTTCACGAAGGAAAAGGCATTAGTGCACCAAATACAAACAAGAATCTTGGTAATTCAGATACAGCTCTTGGAGAAGGTGATTACTGGAGAATGTCAGGTTGGGTATTTACTGTAAATAACAGTGCAGTATATAGTGGTAAGACATTTAACAGAGAAGACGGCAAGGACAGCACAAACCCAACAGTAAGAAACATCTACCAGTCAGGAGATAAAGTAACAGTAAAGAATGGTGATGTAATCAGAGTAATGTTTACTTTATTTGGTTATGGTGCTGATGTAGGAATTGATACTTACCAGGCAACAGGTGTTTCAAAAATCAATTTGGCAGACAAGACAGAATTACTTAGAGCAGTAGGTGATGTAAATAGCAACAAAGGCTATTGGACAGTATATCCTAATGTAAATGCTGCATATAGTCAGGCAGCAACAGTTGCATCACAGTATAATCCTTCACAGGCAACAGTAAACAGTGCAGCAACAGCATTAAAGAATGCTATTAAGTCACCACAAAATCCACCTGTAGGTACTGTAAAAATTAAAACAGCAAAAAATGCAAAGGGTAAGAAAATCAAACTTACATTAACAAAGACTGCCGGAGTTACAGGCTTCCAGATTAAATATGGAAACAACAAAAAATTGAAAAACAAGAAAAAGAAAAAACAGCAGGCAGTAACAGTAAAGACAACAAAAACAACATACACAACAAAGAAGATTACCAACATTAAAAAGAAAAAAGCATACGTAAAAATTAGAGCTTACAGAATTGTAAACGGAAAGTATGTTTATGGAAAATGGTCGGCAGTCAAGACTGTAAAGGTGAAGAAATAAATTGGCTATCCGTAAATAATGATAAAGGAACAGCCCACGCTAAAGCGAAAACTTTGGTGTGGGCTGTTCTGCCTAGAGAAGCTTCTTTTTAAGAATTACAGAAAATGCGAAGAGAAATCTTCAAATATATTCATTACATTTCAAACAAAACATTGAAAATAATATACCACACAAAAAAACAATGCTATAATATTTGTACGACAAAAAATATTAGGAGCAGATTATGAAAGAAGATATAGCAGTTGAAGTACAAAAACAGCTTTTTGAATTACAGGACTTGAAATATAGAGATTTTCACGCCAAATTAATGCCAACGATAGACAAGCAGAAGGTTATAGGTGTCAGAACTCCGGCACTTAGAAGTTACGCAAAGCAGTTTGGAAAAACAGAAGAAGCAAAGGAGTTCATGAAGGTGCTTCCCCACAAATATTATGAAGAAAATAATCTCCATGGAATGTTGCTTGAACAGATTAAAGATTATGATGAATTAATAATAGAGTTGGAGAAGTTTCTTCCATACATAGACAACTGGGCTACGTGTGATTTGCTGTCACTTCGAATTGTAAAGAAGAATTTGGAAGACTTCCTTGAAAAAATTAACAAATACATAAAATCAGACCAGCCATACACAATCCGTTTTGGAATTAGTATGCTTATGAAACACTATTTGGATGACAATTTTAAAATTGAATATGCTAATAAAGTTGCAGCAGTTCAGTCAGAAGAATATTACGTTAATATGATGCGCGCATGGTATTTTGCAACAGCTTTGGCAAAGCAATATGACAGCATTATTCCTTTCATTGAAGAGAAAAAACTTGATGTGTGGACACACAATAAGGCAATTCAAAAATCGATAGAAAGTTATAGAATTATACCAGAGCAAAAAGAATATTTAAGAACATTAAAAATAAAAAGATAAGTTACAAAAATTAAGACAAAACATAAAAAAGTTACAAAAAATTAAAAGCTATTGGTGTTTCAGTTTCACAGTTTTGCATTAGATACACATTACAGCTTGGAGCAATTTCACTTCCAAAAACAGAAATCCTGACCATATGAAATCTAATTCAGATGTTGATTTTGAAATTTTTCTGAAAAATATGTGCTAAAATGAGAAATATGGAATCAAATTTAAAGGAGGAACAAAGAATGAGCGATGTTTTAAAGGCAATGGAAGAAAGAAGAAGTATTCGTAAGTATAAGGCAGATATGGTGCCACAGGAGATTATTGACAAAATAATCGAAGCCGGTCTTTATGCTGCAAGTGGAAAAGGGACTCAAAACACTATAATTATTCAGGTTACAAATAAGGAATTACGTGACAAAATCTCTGAAATGAATTGCAAAATAGGTGGTTGGGAAGAAGGTTTTGATCCGTTCTATGGAGCACCTGCAATGCTAATAGTTTTGGCAAAGAAGGATTGGCCTACAGGAATTTATGATGGAAGTCTTGTAATGGGAAATCTTATGTTGGCAGCTCACGATTTAGGAATTGGAAGTTGTTGGATTCACCGTGCAAAAGAAGAATTTGAAACAGAATGGGGCAAAGAACTTCTTAAATCATTAGGCATTGAAGAAGAATATGTTGGTATCGGTCATTGCGCATTAGGTTATGTTGAAGGTGATGAACCAAAGGCAGCACCAAGAAAAGAAAACAGAGTATATTATGTCAAATAAAAAAATTAAATAAAAAATAAATAAACTTATTAAAAATATCCTGACAGGTTAAGCTGTAAAAAAGAAAACTTGTCAGGATTTTTTTGCTTTATTAAAAAAATTAACAAATATTAAACTTTATGTAATGTTGTTAAAAGACCTTAAATATGGTACAATTTAACTTTACTGGCTTAATATTTTAAATATAAAAAAGTAGAAAATAAAAAATTTAAGAGGTAGAAAAATTATGAAACAAAAAAGTGGATTTAGCGGGCAGATAGGATTCGTTCTTGCTGCAGCAGGAAGTGCCGTAGGTGTAGGAAATCTTTGGAGATTCCCATATCTTGCAGCAAAGGATGGAGGCGGACTTTTCCTTATTATCTATCTGGTACTTGTTTTAACAGTCGGTTTTACATTGTTAACAACAGATATTGCAATTGGACGAAAAACAGGAAAAAGTGCCATTTATGCATATGAATCAATGAGAAAGAAATGGAAGTTTTTAGGTGTGATTACTTTTATTGTGCCGGTTATTATTATGACTTATTATGCGGTAATAGGTGGTTGGATTTTAAAATATATTGCTATTTATATTTTAGGTTCAGGAAAGGAAGCAGTTGCAGACAATTGCTTTACTAACTTTATTACATCACCTTCATCAGTTTGGTACGGTATTATATTTATGCTTTTAACAGCAATTATTGTATATAACGGCGTAGAAAAGGGAATAGAGAGAGTTTCAAAGTTTATCATGCCGGTTCTTTTGGTTATGGTAGTTGGAATTGCTATTTTCTCATTAACTCTAAAGACAACATTAGATGACGGAACAGTTAGAACAGGTCTTCAGGGATTGAAAGTTTATTTGACACCTGATATGTCAGGAATTACAGTTCAGAAATTCCTTCAGGTTTCATTGGATGCAATGAGTCAGTTATTCTTCTCATTAAGCGTTTCAATGGGAATTATGATTACATATGGTTCTTATGTAAAAAAGGATGTTAATCTTAATAAAGCAGTATCACAGATTGAAATTATGGATACAGGAGTTGCTTTCTTAGCCGGTATGATGATTATTCCTGCCGTATTTGTTTTCTCAGGACTTGATGGAATGTCAGCAGGTCCGGGACTTATGTTTGTGTCACTTCCAAATGTATTTTTCAGAATGGGAATGGCAGGTAGAATAGTAGGTTTGTTATTCTTCTTATTGGCAGGTTTTGCAGCATTAACTTCATGTATTTCAGTATTGGAATCAATTACTGCTAACTGTATGGAACTTTTCCATACAGAGAGAAAGAAAACAACAGGCGTTTTATCTATTATTTATTTAATTGCAACAGCAGTTATAGCTTTAGGTTACAGTATTTTCTATGTGGAAGTAAAACTTCCAAACGGAAGCACAGGTCAGCTTTTGGATATTATGGATTACATTAGTAACAGCTTCCTTATGCCTTTTATTTCATTGTTGTCAGCAATTCTTATTGGTTGGATAATCAAGCCTTCATGGATTGTAGAAGAAATGGAACTAAATGGCAAGAAGTTTTCACGTAAGAAATTGTACAATGTTATGATTCGTTATATTATGCCTGTAATAATGGTGATTCTGTTCTTACAGTCAACAGGTTTTCTTGATGTGTTAATAAGCAAGATTCAAAAATTTATATAAGATATTTAAGTTAAATTATATATGTCTTTTTGACTATCTTTTTATATCTCCTTAAATGTCCGCAAAGCCTTATTTTATAGGCTCTACGGGCATTTTGCTTTTGTGGTA
>ENA-ORTN01001295-ORTN01001295.1-human-gut-metagenome-genome-assembly--contig:-NODE-1295-length-25149-cov-7.123137_pt1 | contig 25149 bp, 22 predicted proteins | sample MGYA00242070_ERZ509189 | MGnify/ENA primary metagenome ERZ509189 (study PRJEB26280, sample SAMEA2338821) | human gut metagenome | biome: human gut; feature: human-associated habitat; material: faeces...
ATTTGAAGCGAGTCTTGAGTGTATTACAGTAATGTAATGGGCTAAGCGTAGACAGTAAGGTTGCAGGGATAGCTACCCTGCGCCGAAATACTGTAAATCGGAGTGCCGACTCTGTGGACAGAGGGGAAGGCAGTATGTGGGTTTATCGTTAAGGTGAGATTTCACACAGCTTAGCGGCGTTGGAAGGACCTATTCATGTAATACAAGGATTGTATGTCAACTGGAGAGAGCCTATATTTTTTCAGCTTTAGAAAAAAAAGAGCAGAGTATGTCTTGTCAACAAAAGAAGAGAGACAAAAGAAATATAGGCAGTCGGATGGCTTCATACTGTGCGACTTGCAAAGTCTCTATCTGAATTGTGAGAAATCACTATTACATCCGTTTGTGATATTCCTACCGCATAATGTCGAGTAAGTGATGAAAGATGTGGAGCAGCGGGACAACGTGGGAAACGCGGAAGCCGTATTCGCGTTACTGCAAGGGAAAGACATGCAAGGTTAACAAATGTGAATTACTATAAGGATCGTCAGCTATAAAGGGTGAAAGTGGCTGATACACCCTAACCAAAATGGTACGGAGTCAGGGACAAGGTAACTAGTATGATGCCAAGTCAAACGGACAGAGAACTCCCGGTCTATAGGTAAAACCTAAACATGTCATAATTATTCAGATTGAGGAACAAGGTAAGCCTTATGCGTTCCTACGGGTAGGCTAATCGTAAGAAAAGCACAATACGCAGAAGGTAGAGGATGCTGGAAAAAGCGAAGGTTCTCATGTAACGTGAGAAATAGGAGTTCAAGATTTGTTCTGTCCGAAAGGAAGCAGACTTCCAGCGCGTATCAATTACATGAAGAAACTGGAAACTGTGAATGTATTACGTTCAATTACGCGATAAGTGAGGACAATGCAGACATGAAACTTCGATGGAGCCAGATCAACTGGACAGAAGCAGAAGAACAAGTTAGCAGACTACAGATTCGAATTGTAAAGGCAACATTGGAACAAAAATGGAGGTTAGTCAAAAGACTCCAGTATTTAATGACGAATTCGTTCTATGCCAAAGCAATAGCTGTTAAACGTGTAATTACAAACAAAGGAAAAGGACACCGGGAATTGATGGAGAACTATGGAAAACAGATGCTGAGAAGATGAAGACGGTTAATGAGCTAAACTGTCAAACCTATCATGCAAAACCACTAAAGCGGATTTACATTGAGAAATTTGGGAAAACAGAAAAGCGACCGCTTGGAATTCCAACAATGAGAGACCGAGCGATGCAAGCACTTCAACTGTTGGCGTTAGAGCCAGTAGCGGAAACAACTGCGGACAGGATATCGTTTGGATTTCGCAAATACAGAAGCCCAGAAGATGCAAGAGAGTATGCATTTCGAATACTCAGCAGAAAAGATTCACCACAGTGGATACTCGAAGGCGATATAAAAAGCTGCTTTGATAAGATCAGCCATGAGTGGATGATGGAGCATATCCCAACTGACAAGAGGATATTGAAGGAATTTATGAAATGTGGATACATCAATAAAGGAAAGCTTTATCCTACGACAGAAGGATCACCACAAGGCGGAGTTATATCACCGACGTATGCAAACATGGTACTAGATGGGATGGAACCCATGATTCTAAATGTATATTGGAGGAGTAAAGTCAAGAAAACATTCGGAGTGAAATACAATAGCCATAAAGTGCATATGGTACGATTTGCGGATGACTTCATTGTAACGGCATCTGATAAGGAAACACTGGAAGCCATTAAGCAGATGCTGGAAAGCTTTCTGAGAGAAAGAGGGCTAACATTATCAATGGAAAAGACTGTAATTACACATATAAACAGTGGATTTGATTTTCTAGGATGGAATTTCCGTAAGTTCAAAGGAAAGCTGATAATTAAGCCTTCCTCTAAATCTATGCGTAAAGTCACGAAGAAGATCAGTGAAATAATCAAAAACAATCGAACGACAAAACAGGAAATACTCATTCAGAGATTAAATCAAGTTTTAATCGGATGGGCGAATTACCATCAGGGAACCTGTGCGAAGAAATGTTTTGGCACGATAGACAACCGTACATGGAAAATGTTATGGAAATGGGCAAAGCGCAGACATCCGAATAAAAAGCATCAATGGATTGTCGATAAATACTGGAAAGAATACAAAGGAAGGAGATGGGCATTTCGAACAGAAAAGAGCATTCTATTTAGTATGTCGGACATGCCGATAGTTAGGAAAAGTCAAATGGCTCTGGATAAGAATGCATTTCTGGATAAGGAATATTTTCAAAAACGCTCTCAAAAACATCGCCAGAAAAGAAAAATGGCAATGAGTTCCAATAATGCTGCGCATATAGGATATTATGCGTTATAGATGCGTGAGCGGAATGCAGTAAAAGTTGCATGTTCCGTTCTTAGGGGAGGGAGAAACTGGAAGGAATCTCCCTTACCCGACACCGAAGAAGGTGGGTAATGCCACTGGAGGGAAGGGAGCCACATATGGCGATATCCAAGAAAGAAACTTGTCTAATACACAGAGATTGACATGACGAGGAAATTGATTTCAAGGAGAAAAGTGCCAGATACACAGAGATCAGACAAACGATTAGCCATATGAGGAGCCGGATGCGGGAAAGCCGCACGTCCGGATCTGTAGAGGGGCGCAACTTGCGAAAGTTGCGTCTACTCGACCAAGTACTAAAAGTACTAGAAGGAAATTAAATAGGAAGCCCGAGAGGGCATTAATGAAATTAGGTCATAGACATATTTTGCTGTCAATGACAGTATTAGAGAAGGGAGAGAATAAAGTGAAAATGAAAGATAAGAGAAAATGGTGTGTAAAAACAGAAAAGTATCGAGTAGATTTGAATGCAATATACCAGAATGTTGAAAAGATAAATAAGTTTTCCCGAGCTTATTATTTTACAGATCATGGAATTAATCATTCGGAGAGAATTATTGATAATTTGACACATTTATTTCCTTTTTTATTTGAAGGAGATCAAGAAGAAAATGCATTAAATGATGTTGAAAAATTTATTTTATTTGCAGCTATTTTATTGCATGATATAGGAATACAAATGGAGGATCCTAATAAATTAAACCTTATGAAAAAGAATAATTATGAGAGCGATTGGGTAGGGGAGATGGGAGAAGAAGAAAGTGAGAGGCTTGATTTTATAAGAAAAAACCATCATTTAATTTCTAAGATTTGGATTAATAATTTTACGAAATATGATGAGAATAAATTAGAATTGCCAGAAGCATATTATGGAGAACGTGTATTGGCAAAGTATGTAGCAAATGTAGCAGAAAGTCATGGAATAAGCTTTGAGGAAAAAGAAGAGTACTGTAAAGTGACGGCATATGGAAATGCAAAGATACGTATGGGAGTTTTGTGTACTCTTATGTCTCTTGGAGATGCATTAGATTGTGATCAACGAAGAATTGAATATTCAAAATTGAAAACAAATAATTTATCATTGGAGTCCAGATTGCATTGGATGAAACATTATTATGTAGATGGAATATTTCTAAGTGCAAACTTAATTCAGATATATTATAGCTTTCCGGAAATTAACGAATCAAATATATTAAATGGAAAGAGCGCAGAAGAAATTAAAAGATTATATAAAGAATATTTTGTTGATAAGACAAAGTATTGGATTGAAAAATGCTTTACTGTAAGAAAAGATTATCTTTTTCCATTAAAGGCAATCTGTAGAGTAGTAGATATTGTTAGTTATCAAGATGATAAGGATTTATTAAGCAAGGAGGAACTTTATAAAGTACAAGATTACTATGTAGATCGTCTGCTGAAAGAGGAAAAAACAGATGTTGTTAGATATTTGAAATATGTGAAAGGGGTAGTATATAACAATAACAATGAAATTTTAGTGGATAAAAATGGCTCTGCAGTATTTGAATTTGTATACACAGGAAAAGAAACAGAGAAAGAGTGCTTTGCAAAGTATATGAATGAAAAAAACATTAAAGTGGAAAATGTGTATTTTGTAATTAGTAATATTGTAGAAAAAGAGGCTATTGAAAAATACTATATTGTTAAAGGCATAGAAAATAATGCAGAAAAAGAAGTTGATGCAGAAAAAGAATTTGATTGGAAGGAATATGATGGGGATTTTTTGAAAAATTTAAAAGATGAATTTCTACAAAAAAAGTTAGAAGAAGATTTGATAAAGAGCATTGAGTGCCAGACCGTGCGTCCAGCAAAGGTGTACAATCCAGCAGGTGTAAATCCTGTCAAATAAGCTGCTAACCACAGCATTTGAAGCGAGTCTTGAGTGTATTACAGTAATGTAATGGGCTAAGCGTAGACAGTAAGGTTGCAGGGATAGCTACCCTGCGCCGAAATACTGTAAATCGGAGTGCCGACTCTGTGGACAGAGGGGAAGGCAGTATGTGGGTTTATCGTTAAGGTGAGATTTCACACAGCTTAGCGGCGTTGGAAGGACCTATTCATGTAATACAAGGATTGTATGTCAACTGGAGAGAGCCTATATTTTCCTTACCTAGGTGCAAAAGTGAGGTATGTCTTGACAACGAAAGAAGCATGACAAAAGAAATATAGGCAGTCGGAAGCCCGAATAGTACCTTTGAAAGTATGAATAAAATAAATACTGGAGGGAAGTCGAGAGAAGGCGATTCCTTATCGCCTTGGCTTACGAAACTATATCAAAGAGGAAACATCATCTATACCCAGAGATAGGAGAAGTGATGGAAACAAAATTGGAGAGAATATCACAGTTATCAAGAGAAAATCCAAACATGGTATTCACGTCGATCGGACATCTGATCAACAAAGAAATGTTGAAAAGCTGTTATGAGGCAATGGACGAGGAGAAAGCGGTAGGAATTGATGGGGTAACCAAAGAAGAATACAGCAGAAATCTCGATCAGAACCTTGAATCTTTAGTGGAACGTCTCATGAAGAAATCATATAAACCGAAACCGGCGAGACTGGTGGAGATACCAAAGGATAACGAAAGATGCGTCCACTGAGTATCTACAGCTATGAAGATAAGCTGGTGCAGGAAGCATTGAGAAGAATACTGGAAGCGGTGTTTGAACCGTGCTTTTATGATGAAATGATGGGATTTCGTCCCAACAGAAGTTGTCATAAGGCAATCCAGAAATTAAACACAATGATACAAAGCAAGCCAGTAAGCTATGTACTAGATGAAGATATAAAGGGATTCTTCGATCACATGGATCACGAATGAATCATCCGATTCATAGAATCGAAAATCAAAGATCCGAATATAACACGATTGGTAAGGCGAATGCTGAAAGCGGGAATCATGAAAGATTATCAGTACGAGGACACAGAAGAAGGAAGTGGGCAGGGTTCTGTATGCTCACCAATCATCTCATGTATATACATGAATTATGTGCTGATATGGTGGTTCCGACTGATATGGTGGTTCCGAGAGAAAGTGCAGCCAAGCCTGAGAGGATATGCAGGATTAGTGAATTATGCAGATGACTTTGTAGTGTGTTTTCAATACAAATCAGATGCAGAGCAATTCTATGAGCGGTTGAAGCACAGAATGGGATACTTTGGACTGAGCCTGGAGGAAGAAAAGAGTAGACTGATAGAGTTTGGACGCTTTGCGCAAGAAAGATGTGCGAAGAGAGGAACAAAGCCAGAAACCTTTACGTTCCTAGGGTTTACGCACTACTGTTCACAAGGAAAGAACGGAAAGTTCAGAGTAAAGAGGAAAACCAGCAGGAAGAAGTTTGCGAAGAAATGTAAAGAGGTGCACCGACTGATAGGAAGTATGCGTACCTTAACAATGGAAGAGATAATTCTGAAGTTAAACAGAATCCTGACAGGTTATTACCATTATTATGGCATCACAGACAATACACCAAGTATCAAGAAATTCAGATATAACGTGCTAAAGAGCTTATTTTATAAAGCTCCAGGTGCCAGACCACAGGTACTAAACTGTAAACGCAAAATGAACAAAATATGACTAAAAAGTCGAATGCTGTAGAATTAGTATCTGTATTCGGTAAAATAAAGCCGTGTGGATTAAATTCACACGGTAGCTGCTCGAAAAATGCACACCGCTACGAGGTGAGCAGCAGGCAACGTTCAATGAACGGCTAAGAGGCAATAAAGGAATGGTTCATGAAAGATATTTATCAAATGGCAGCAGAATTTAGAACTGCCATATTAAAAGCAAGAACAAATAGGGAATTTTCAGGTGATGGCCTTATTGAGCGTTTTCCAAGCGGAAACTGTGGGGTAGCGTGTGATCTGCTAGGACGATTCAATAAAAAACACTTGATTATATGAGGAGGGTAAGTATGGAGTTGTTTTTCTTTTTTGTTATTATAGGATTGGTTTGTAAATACCACGAATCCAAGTATACAACGATTTATAAGGAAGTAAGAGTAGGAAAAATAATGATGCAACTCATAGCTATAATGGTACTTACGCTTTTATGGAGTAAAGTAAATGAAGATACGGAATTTGTACTACTATTATTTACAATGTTGTATTTTATATGGGAATTAATTAAAGTGCCGCCAGAAAGAAGAATGTTGTGCTTGGGTAGCATATTGGCTACCATAATTTCGGTACTTCCATTTGGGATTAATATTGGCGCTTCGATGATAGTAATAGTAGGGGTATTATTATTATTTATTATTCAACCTAAATTTTTAAATGATTTTTTTGGAAAAAAGATGTTTAGTGGTCTATTAGAAGTAATCATATTACATACTGAGGTGATAATATGTGCGTTATATTGTTATATGAAAAATATTAATGGAGCTGCTGCTATTATAGGAATTGTTTTTGCTACAGAAACAGCAGGTTATGCGCTGAATAAATTTTCGATTTATTTAATACAAAGATTCGAAGATGTATTTAGGACTAGGTTGTATTGATAAAAGGTAATAGGCGGTATTGGTGCCAGACCGTGCGTCCGGCAAAGGGTGTACAATCCAGCAGATGGAAATCCTGTCAAATAAGCTGCTAACCACAGCATTTGAAGCGAGTCTTGAGTGTATTACAGTAATGTAATGGGCTAAGCGTAGACAGCAAGGTTGCAGGGACAGCTACCCTGCGTCGAAATACCATAAATCGGAGTGCCGACTCTGTGGTCTGAGGGGAAGGCAACATGTGGGCAGTGGCGTGTTATAGATGCTTTAACAGAGATTTTTCCAAATATTCAATTTATTGCAGCAACACATTCGCCTATTATCGTATCTTCCTGCAAAGATGCTAATATAATCAATCTTGATGAAAACGGGAATGTCAGATATATAAATGACAGCTATGCATTTTCTGTGAATGATATATTACGGGATATGTTAGGCATATCATATGCGCCCGGCAAAAGTTGAAAATTTTATTGAGGAATTTGAGAAAAGGATGGATCGGGAAGAATAGAATGGGATACAAGATCCAAATTAGTACATAGGGGTACGCCTGTATTTGTACAAACGCAAAAAAGAAAAATTAGAGAAACAACATCAATAAATCTGAGATCTTTGTCATATATATGCTGAGGAATCTCAGTAAGCTGCAGATTGTCGCATTGGGTGCCAGCCCACTCAGCGTTGAGAGTCAGGTACCTAGTATTGGCAATTACCGAAACGTAAGATAGCAATTATCCCATAAAGAGAAAATATAGAGCCAATGAAGTTCTTTTGAAAGGTAATAGAATTCTAGAGGTACATTAAAATTTATAAGGAATATATAACAGTATGAGGTGGACTATATTTATGAATTCAACAATAATCGTTGCACTGCTAGCAACATTTACTGCAATTATTACAGCAATTATTACCGATTTCTTAAACAAACGTAGTAGATTAAAATTTGAAGAAAGAAAATTAAAAGAGCAGTATTATTTAGAATTTATTCATGCATTAAGTGAGAATATGAATAATTTGGAGTCTACAGAAGCGACAATAAAGTATAACCATGCTTTTAATAATCTGGCAATTATTGCAAGTCCTGAAGTTTTATTGTCGCTGTATGAACTGGCAAATTTAATGATAAATCATATAAAAAATAACAATGTATCTGATTATGAAAATAAATATACGAAATTATTTACTGTTTTGGTCAAAGAAATGCGATCGGATTTATATGGTAAGAAATCAGGAAAGGTTAATAAGGGATTGAATGAGATATATCTAATTAGCGGTGTCTTGAAAGTTAGGCCAGAAGAAGATGAAAAGTAGACATATATTGTGCAGGGAAAAACTGCACAGAAGCCCGGAAGGGCATTGGAGAATAATTAATAAATAAAGGAAAAGGTGGTACTAAATGCAGGATGCAGAAAGAATTGGCGTTGCAAAGGTAAACTTGATTTTTGAGAAAATAGGTTTTTTGTTTAGAGAACAGCCAGTTGGAGATTATGGTATTGATGCAATTGTGGAAGAACGAATTTCTAAAAAAGAATTATCTGGAAAATTGATTGGTGTTCAGATTAAGTCTGGAGCATCTTTTTTTAAAGAAGTTAAGGAAAATAAGATAATTTTTCGGGGAGAGATGAAACATTATAAGTATTGGAAGCGTTATTCATTGCCAGTAATTCTTGTACTTTATAATCCAGAAACTAATCTTTGTATATATGAGGTAGTTTCAGATGATAGGATTATGATAACAGGAAAAAGTTGGAAGATTGAAATAAATGAAAAGCAAAAACTTGAAAATGCCTTATATGTATTACGAAATTTAAACAAGTTGGAGTCTGAATATCATAAACGTTTGTCTATGTTAGCATTTGCAAAAACTTTAATGGAATTGACAAGGCAAGAAAAGCTTGTGGTGAAAGTAGGAGAATGGGTCAACAAAAGTTCTGGTCGAGGTGAATTCATTATTATGACGATAGATAATGACGGAACTCCTGAAAAGTTGTATGAGAAAACAATTTTGGGGTTTGGTATCAGGCCATATGAAGAGGTTCTTCCTGATGTTTTTCCTTGGGCTGATTTAGTTATTGATGCTGATTTTTATGAGACATATGGTGATCAAGAGTACATTAGATTGCGAAAACAAGATAGTCCTGATATTTATCCATATTGTAGTGCAGCTTCCGAAGTTGATTGGTATAGATTCCGGCCAGTACTCAATGAGGTTGGGGAAGCTTTTTTGACGTTGGATAATTTTTTGAATACAAGTCATATGTATGATATAAAATTATAGAAGAACGATTGCAGGTAATGGTAGGTTGTTAAATATAGTATAAAGTACTATTGGTAGAAAGTGGATAGACAATATAAATAAAACTAATGTTTAATATGGACAAAACATAGAGTACATTACATCATGGATGAGAGCTGCCGAGAGGCGGCTCTCTTGAGTTAAAAATAAAAGTTTAGTATAAAAGCCTGAGAAGGCATTGTTAGGTCATTAGTGACTTAATGTAAAGTATTAATAAAAATTGATGGAGAGTATTTATACATGTTAGAAGTATTTGAAAATGGAAGTATGGATATAATTTCTCTACTAGTTATTATTTATTGTATAAGTATAGCTTATAGAAAAAGATATTCATTAACAGGGTATTTATATGTAAAGGAGCAATTAAACCTGTTAAGTGCATATTGTATGGTTTTTGTAATAGTAATGTATATATATTATTATTTAGAAGAAAAATTTCATTACGATAGTAAATATATGAATGGGATTATTTTAATAGTGTTTATTCTTATAGCAGGATTGCTGAGCAGAGTTTGCTATGAAAAGTATTTTGCTAATAGATTAAGCAAGTATCAAGCAAGTGATCAGGACAGAACGGTATTAACATTAGCTGTATTTATTGCGATAAGCATAAGACTGGTAGCAATTGGAGTTGTAAAGTTAGTAGTTCCAGTATCAATAGTTTTAGGAAAATTTATATGGTTAGATACAGAGTCAATAGAAGACATGAAGAAACTTGTGAAAACAGAGCATAAAAGGATCATTGAAACTGCGATATTATTAATCATTGGTGTATTAATTCTTTCAATCTTGGCATATTGGTTTAATATGCCAAGATATATGCATCCGTTAATAGCATTATTTTATGGAATGATTATCATTTTGAAGAGTGACAGCAATGTTAAGTAAGCGATATACGAATTCCATATTTGCTTAAACAGTGTCATAATTAATGCATGGAGTGACAAGTCTTCTGTGTCTCAGTTTTGCACTTAGGACCATTTTACTTCAAATAATTTGGAGCCAGTGCTATATCCACTCCCAAAAAACATTAGGAGTAAACAACACCTATGACAAAGGAGCATTGTGTGCCAGTTCACTGGTACTGTAGCTTCTGAATATAGAAGTTTTGATATAAAAAAGGAAATAATCAATATTGTATAGCTTTGACGAGTAAGAAAAGGAGGAGTTTATTGTGCTTTTACGATATATTGTTAGTAACTTTAAATCAATTGGTCATCCTGTTGAATTTAGTATGTTTCCAGTTGAATCAACGCAAGATACACGTTTTTTAAAATCTATTATTACAAGAAGTGGAACGTGGAAAATATTACGAAGAAGTGGATTTTTCGGTCCTAATGCAGCTGGTAAATCTTCTTTTATTGAGTCAGTTGCGTTTGCGCGTGATTTTATTGTGGATGGGCAGAAAAGTGGAAAGGGAACGCGAATTGATCAGTTTAGAGGCGATTTTGAGGAATTAAAAGGAATTTCTACCTTTCAATTTGTTTTTTATTTAGATGAAGAAGTGTACGAATATGGCTTTTCTATAGATCGTTACCAAGTTTATGAGGAATGGTTAATGCAACTGGACAAAACTGACTTTGTGCCATTATTTACACGAGTAACTGATACTAACGGGAAAACTGAAATTGATATTGAATCGAGGTTTGCGAGAAAAAACTCAAAGGAGCGAATTTTAGCTGAAATTTTAAAAGATAGTATTCAGGAAAATCAGAAAAACCAGTTGTTTCTTTACAAATTACATGATAATGGGATAAAAAAGGCAGAAAAAATTGTTTCTTGGTTTAGCCGTCTTCAGATTATTTTTCCAGAAACAAAAGTGAAAGCGCTGCCTATTCGCATGAAAGCTGATATAGAATTAAGAAATTATATTGGTGAAATGCTTAGTAAATTGGATACAGGTGTCTTTAAGATTTCTGTTGCAAGCAAAGAAATTGATTTTCACGATTTCGCAAATAAATTACAGGTTCCACAAGATATTCTTGAAGAAATTGAAGAGATTAAGAATGGTATTGTAAATTTTGCAGGCAAATATTTTATTTTTGCAGAGAATAATAAGAAAAGAACAGTATTAGTTCAATTGAACTTTATGCACAGATTAAATGGAAAAGAAGTTCGATTTGATATTGATGAAGAATCAGATGGAACACAACGTTTATTAGATCTGCTTCCTATACTTTTTGCTATAAGAGAAGATAGTCAGTCGATTTATTTTGTAGATGAAATTGATCGTAGTCTTCATACAAAATTATCACAGTATTTGTTAAGTGAGTTTGCAAATTGCTGTGAAAAAACGTATAATCAAATTATATTTACCGCACATGATGTGAACCTTATTAATATGGATGAGTTTAGGCAGGAAGAAATTTGGTTTATCGAAAAGAATAATTTAGGGGAATCTTGTTTACGTCCTCTTTCAGATTTTAACTTGAAAAAGGGTCAAGATACATTAAAGGCATATTTGAGTGGAAGATTTGGGGCTGTTCCGATGATAAGGAGGGATTTCTAATGGCTATTATTACAAGACGTCTTTCTTTTAATGTTCAGAATCCATATCGAACTGTAAGACCTAAAACAAGTAAAATTATTTTTCTGTCTTTTGAAGGAAGTGTTACGGAAGAAGAATATTTTGAAAGAATTTCAGATATATTTAGTGAGATTAAAAGTAAGATTCAATTTATTTCTGTGGCTGAGGATGCTGTTCATACTATACCTAAACGCAGGACTCCTGAACAGGTAAAGTTGCTAAATAAAGTTCGTCCTAAACAATTGGTAGAACGAATTGATCAATTTAAGCTAGAAAAAGACGACATATATCAGTTTGAGCAATATCCAGAAGATGAATTTTGGATTGTAACTGATGTGGATAAAAATTGGTCAAGCAAAATAATTAATACTCAAGAAAATAAAACATATCTTGACGAATGGAATGACGCAATATCTATGTGTCAGGCTAAGAACTACGGCTATGCTGTGAGCAATCCGTTCTTTGAAATTTGGCTATTACTTCATCATGATATTGCGAATGATCTTGACAAGAGTTTTGCTGTTACAGATAATCATGAATATGAAAAAACAGATCATTTTCGAAATCGTCTTAACGATTTAGGGGTTGCTTTAAAAGAAAAGAAGCATATAAATCCGTATGATTATGATGCAGATAAAGTAAAGATTGCAATTTCAAGGGCAGAAGAATTACATTTGAATAAAGCAGATAGTTGTCCTAAATATTTTGCAACTACTGTATATATACTTTTAAATAAAATGCTGGAAATGCTACCCTAAAATTATTAGAAAAAGGTAATATATTTTGAATAATAAACTAATAATATTTTTTCTCATGTTTTTTACTTTCATTTCAATTATATCCATTTGGCCTGATAGTGGTAAGGATCACGATGCCGGGCTTACTTCAGCAGAGCTGAAGCTTGAGGAAAAAACAGAAAGAGATTCAACAACAGATAGCAGTATAACAACATATACATTTGTAAATGCATCAGAAGAAACGACGTTTGCGATTGACAGAGGATATGCCGTAAGAAAGGCAGTCAGGAATGCCGAAGGGAAGACGATAGAAGAAAGATATTTTGATGCCGATGGGAATCCAGTAGAATTGTATGATAGTTATTATGGAGTAAGGTATGAATATCGTGATCACGAAGTAATCATTCGGTATCTGGATTCACAGGGAAATGAGATGTCGTTGACTACATATTCCATGATAGTAAGAACTTTAGATGATGATGGACGAGCTGTAGATGATTATTACTATGATATGGATATGCAGCCAATTCAGTATGCTGGATACTATGGAATGCACAGGGATTATGATAATAACGGCTGGAATAACAGGGTCACTTATCTTGACGAGAATGATCAGCCAGTACTTTGTTCATCCGGGTATGCAATAAAAGAGTATAAGCGTGATGCAGATGGAACTATAACAGGAGAGTTCTACTTTGACGCACAGAAAAATCCAACAAAATCCTCACTTGGCGAATACGGACAGTTATGTGAACGGGATGAAAATGGCAGAATAAGTCAAATTACATATCTTGATTCAGATGGGAATGCTGCGACAAACGATGCTGGCTATGCCATTCTTAAACGTACTTACCATCGTGACGGTACATGGAATACGGACATGTATTTTGACAAGGCTGGAAATCAAGTGGCTCTTTCAAAATGGCAGTATGGAATTAAGAACAGTGGGAAGATCATACTGCTGCTTAATAAAAATGGTCATGTCATGTTATGTGTAGACAATATACTGAACGGATTTCCATTTATGGTTGTTGTATTTGGATGCATGATATGTCTGTTTATGTTAGTGTTGCCAAAGAAATTGAGTTTTCTTTTGACATGCTTCTATACGGTGTTTATTCTCTACGAGACTTTGATGTTTCGGGAGATAGGGGATGTGAAGACAAATCTTGTGTTATTCTCTTACGCTGGCAAGTTTTTGAAAGAGCAATCGGTGAGAGTTGGCGTTATCAATAACATTTGGCTGTTTGTTCCACTGGGGACAGGACTGTACAGAATATTCCAGAAGAAGTGGGTGTTATTGATTCCATTTGTGTGTTCAGTGCTGATTGAAACGACTCAGTATATTACTGGACTTGGTATAGCGGAGTTTGATGATGTGTTTGGTAATACGCTGGGTGGATGGATCGGCGTGCTTTTAGCGTATGAATGGATGAAGAGGAGTTTGATAAAAAATCTCTGGAAAAAGCATAGCAAGTAGGATATAATATTGTTTGAATAGTTCTATTCCTGCCTGCATTGATAAAGAATGCGGCTATGATGTGAAAATTTAAGAGAAGGGGAAGATTATCAATATGAAGACAATTTTTATTACTGGTGCATCCGGATTTATCGGATCAAACCTTGCAAAACGCATTTTGACTACTGAAACAGACACGAAGGTTGTTGGTCTTGATAATATGAATGATTACTATGATGTTCGTATTAAGGAGGCTCGTCTTGCAGAGCTTCAGAAGTTTGAAAACTATACTTTTGTCAAGGGCAATCTTGCAGATAAAGAGCTTATTAACAGTATTTTCGAGAAGTATAATCCAGATATTGTTGTCAATTTGGGTGCACAGGCTGGTGTGCGTTATTCTATTACAAATCCAGATGCCTATATTGAAAGTAATATGATTGGATTTTTCAATATCCTTGAAGCATGTAGACATTATCCAGTAGAACATCTTGTATATGCTTCCTCATCATCAGTTTATGGAAGCAACAAGAAGGTTCCTTATTCTACTGATGATAAGGTAGATAATCCGGTATCACTTTATGCAGCAACGAAAAAATCAAATGAGCTGATGGCACATGCTTATAGTAAGCTGTATAATATTCCGTCTACCGGCCTGCGTTTCTTTACTGTATATGGTCCAGCAGGTCGCCCGGATATGGCTTATTTTGGTTTTACCAATAAATTAGTAAATGGTGAAACGATCAAGATATTTAATTATGGCAATTGTAAGCGCGACTTTACATATGTGGATGACATTGTAGAAGGTGTTGTTCGTGTCATGAAAAAGGCACCAGAAAAGAAGAATGGTGAGGATGGACTGCCAATTCCGCCATATGCTGTTTATAATATTGGTAATAGCAACCCGGAAAATCTGCTTGACTTCGTACAGATTTTGTCAGAAGAGTTGGTTCGCGCTGGTGTGCTGCCAGATGATTATGATTTTGAAGCTCATAAGGAGCTTGTTCCTATGCAGCCAGGTGATGTGCCTGTGACATATGCAGATACCTCTGCTCTGGAACGTGATTTTGGCTTTAAGCCGCATACTGCGCTGCGCGAAGGACTTCGTAAGTTCGCAGAGTGGTATAAAGAGTTTTACATGGCATAAGATTGATTTTTAAGAAGATGCCGTGAGGGAGGAATTAAGAAATGAAATGCGTAGAAAAGTATGAGCAGCTTTATCATCAAAAGCCATTTGATGTAGCGTTTTGCCCATATCGTATTAGTCCGTTGGGCGCTCATATTGACCATCAGTATGGAAAGATAAATGGTTTGGCTATTGATAAAGGAATTCATATGGCCTATCATCCAAAGCAGAACGGAATTATTGAATTGCAGTCGCTGAATTTTCCAAAGCGTGCTCAGTTTTTCGTGAATGCTGTTCCGGAAGAGAAACAGGGGGATTGGGCAGACCATTTGCGTGGCGCAGCAAAGATATTAGGTGAAAAATACCGATTGAAAGTTGGATTGTCTGGTATCATTGAAGGAAGCCTGCCGATTGGTGGATTATCCTCATCTGCATCTGTTATAATATGCTTTTTATCTGCATTATGTAAGGTAAATGATATTCATCTTGATCCGATGGAGATGATTTTTACTGCAAAAGCGGCAGAGAATCAGTATGTGGGAGTATCGTGTGGTAAGCTTGATCAGAGCTGCGAAGTGCTTTCTAAGAAAAATCATCTTCTTTATTTGGATACTAAGGATGATAGTTATGAGCTGATTGCAACGAGCGAGAATATGAAGCCTTACAAGATAGCTATTTTATTCTCTGGCTTGGAGCGCTCATTGGCAAATTCAAAGTATAATTTACGTCAGGATGAATGTAAGGCGGCAGCATATGCATTAATGGGCTATGCTGGTATGGAGTATGATACGTTTGCTAATACACGTTTGAGAGATGTGCCGTTTGATATATTCGAAGCTTACAAAGATCGCCTGCCAGAGTTGTGGCGTCGCCGTGCAGAACATTATTATAGCGAGTTTGCACGTGCTGAGAAGGGAGCACAGCTGTGGCGAAGCGGTGATCTGGAAGGATATGGCCAGCTTGTTTTCGAGAGTGGTAGATCTTCTATCTATAATTATGAGTGTGGCTGTGATGAACTGAAAAAGCTGTATGATATTATGGTGTATACGGATGGTATATATGGCGGCAGATTCTCAGGTGCTGGATTTAAAGGATGCTGTATGGCATTGATAGATCCTGATAAGGCTGAGGAGATTGAAGCAAAGGTGACAGAAGCATATCTGAAGGCATTTCCGATGCTGGAAGGTAAGTACAGCTTCCATTTGTGTGAGAGCGCAGATGGTGTTGCGTTGTAAAGGAGTATAGAAGTAAATGAAATGTTTGATTTTAGCAGCTGGTTATGCGACACGGCTGTATCCGTTGACTGAGAATTTTCCTAAGCCGCTTTTGAAGGTTGGTGAGAAGTCGATACTGGACTGGCTGGTTGATGATTTGGTTGAGAATACAGAAATTGATGAGTTTATATTGATTTCAAACCATAAGTTTGCACAGCAATTTGATAAATGGAAAAATGAAAAGAAAAAAGTAAGACCATATCAGATTACTGTGATTGACGATGGCACAATGACAAATGAGAATCGACTTGGTGCAGTAAAGGATATTCAGCTTGCAGTAGAAAAACGGCAGCTTACAGATGATCTTCTTGTGATGGCAGGAGATAATGTACTAGATTTTAGTTTATCTCACTTTGTCTCGTTTGCAAAGGAGAAGAAAACCTCTTGTGTTATGTGTCATGAAGAGAATGAACTGAAAAAACAGCAGAAAACAGCGATTATCGCTGTCGATGACAATAATCTTATCACTTCTTATGAGGAGAAGCCGATGGAGCCGAAAGGAAATTTGGCAGTACCTCCATTTTATTGTTATCGAGCTTGTGATATTATTCGAATCCAAGAGGCGTTGGATCATGGCTGTGGTTATGATGCACCAGGAAGCTTTGCAGCATGGCTAAGCAAGCAGACGCCTATGCATGCATATTGTATGCCTGGAAAGCGTTATGATATCGGAGATATCAATAGCTATGAATATGTGAAAAGTGTGTTTTCAGAGAAATAATGGGAGTAGAGAAAAGGAGTACAATATGAAAATCGCAGTTGCAGGTACCGGTTACGTTGGTTTATCTATTGCTACGTTGCTTTCGCAGCATCATGAGGTCATGGCAGTGGATATTATTCCGGAGAAGGTTGACCTTATTAATCAGAAAAAATCTCCAATTCAGGATGAGTATATTGAGAGCTATCTTGCAGAAAAGGATCTGAATCTGACTGCTACACTTGATGCAGAGGCAGCTTATAAGGATGCAGATTTTGTTGTTATTGCAGCACCTACTAATTATGACAGTAAAAAGAATTTCTTTGATACGTCAGCAGTAGAAGCAGTGATTCAGCTGGTTATCCGTTATAATCCAGATGCGATTATGGTTATCAAGTCAACGATTCCAGTTGGATTTACAGCTTCAGTCCGTGAAAAGTATCATTGTGATAATATTATTTTCAGCCCAGAGTTTTTGCGTGAATCTAAGGCATTGTATGATAACCTTTATCCAAGCCGTATTATTGTTGGTACTGATGTGGAGAATGCTCGTCTTGTAAAGGCTGCTAATACGTTTGCTTCTCTTTTGCAGGAGGGAGCAATTAAAGAAAATATTGATACACTGATTATGGGCTTTACTGAGGCTGAGGCTGTTAAGCTGTTTGCTAATACATATCTGGCACTTCGCGTATCATATTTTAATGAGCTTGATACATATGCAGAGATGAAGGGACTGAATACACAGCAGATTATAAATGGAGTATGCTTAGATCCTCGTATTGGAAGTCATTATAACAATCCTTCTTTTGGCTATGGCGGTTATTGTCTGCCAAAGGATACAAAGCAGCTGTTAGCAAATTATGCAGATGTTCCAGAGAATTTGATAGAGGCAATTGTAGAATCAAATCGTACCCGTAAGGATTATATTGCAGACCGTGTATTGGAAATTGCAGGAGCTTATGAAGCAAATGAGGATTATGATCCAAGTAAGGAACACAATGTTGTAGTGGGTGTATATCGTCTGACCATGAAATCTAATTCTGATAACTTCCGTCAGTCCTCTATTCAAGGTGTTATGAAGCGTATCAAGGCAAAGGGTGCAACTGTCATTATTTATGAGCCAACACTAGAGGATGGAACGACCTTCTTTGGAAGTAAGGTAGTAAATAATCTTGAGGAATTTAAAAAGCATAGTCAGGCCATCATTGCAAATCGTTACGATAGTTGCTTAGATGATGTGCAGGAAAAAGTTTATACAAGAGATTTGTTCCGTAGGGATTAATAAGAGAACTGCACCAATGTCGCACAAGAGCGTGCAAATTGGCGCAGTTCTTTCTTAATTATGTATTGTGTTATTGTCTGGATCAATTGAAATACACCGTAAAAAGGAGCAGGGGAAAGAAGATGAATATTGCAGTAGATATTGATGATACATTAACAAACTCATTCGAGTATTTTATGCCGTTTGTAGCGGAATACTTTGGTGCAGATTATGAAGAATTGAAAAGAAAGAATATGTCTTATAGTAACTTGCCTGAAGAATGGAAGGATCAGGAATATGCATTTGGAAGGAAGTATTATGACAGTACAGTTGCAGCAACACCATTTAAAGCAGATGCAGCGTGGGGCGTGCAGAAGCTTAAAGAGATGGGGCATCGAATAGTGATTATTACAGGAAGAACAACAGACTTTTATACTGATCCATATAAGACAACTATAGAAGAACTGAAGAATGGAAAAATCGTATATGATAAGCTGATCTGTACATTGGAAAAAGGAAAGGCATGTGTTGCTGAGAATATAGATATTCTGATAGATGATGTGCTAGCAAATTGTGAGGCGGCAGCTAAAGTTGGAGTAAAACCTATTGTATTTAACAGTATAGCAAATCAAAATATTAAGACAGAATTTCCACGAGCTTTTAGCTGGAAGGATGTTATTAATATGATAGCTGAAAAGGCATAATAGGTGGCGCGAGACTGTGCGTAAGACATAAGATACTAAATTAAAGAAAGATGTGAAAATTTGTATGCGATTAGTGATATTAGGTTCAGGTGGATATGGAAGAACACTTTTTGACATAGCAGAACAAATAGGTTATAATCAAATAGTAGTTCTTGATGACAAAGATTCAGAATATCCATTGTCATCGTTTGAGCAGTATATTAATGACAAAACTGAATTTATTGTAGCGTTTGGCAATAATGAATTCAGGCTGTCATGGTGTAAAAAAATCACATCTGTTGGAGGAACATTGGCAACTTTAATTCATCCAGCAGCTTATGTAAGCCCTAAAACAACAATAGGATCAGGAACTGTAATTCTTCCTCGTGCTATCGTTAATACAGGCACAGTAATTCATCAGGGTTGTATTATCAATCTTGGCGCTATAATAGACCATGACTGTGTAATAGAGGAAGGTGTACATATTTGTCTTGGTGCTATTGTAAAAGGCGAAAATCAAATTGAGAAATGTTCAAAGATAGAAGCCGGAGAAATAATAGAAAGAAGTACAAGAAAGTAAAACATTTTAAGAGGAGTGTATTGACATGGTAGAACACAATTTTAAATGGAAAAATGATGGCCGCACAAAGGTTATGATTGGATGCGGAACCCGCCCAGAGATTATTAGATTGGCAGCTGTAATCAAGAGATGCCGTGAGTATTTTGATACTTGCGTTGTATATTATAATCAGAACTGGGATAAAAATCTTTCTACAGTATTCTGGGAAGATTTTGAATTAAAGAATACTTTTGGGGAATTTGGTCCAGATATCCTTGTACCAGTAGTTGGAGAAAATCTTGGTGTGACTTGTGGAAATATTCTGGGAAGATCTTATGAATTATTATCAGAGCTGCAGCCAGATGGATATTTGGTTCTTGGTGATACGAACAGCTGTCTTTCTGCAATAAGTGCAAAGAGACTTCATATTCCGCTGTTTCATATGGAAGCTGGTAATCGCTGCAAGGATGAGTGCTTGCCGGAGGAGACAAATAGAAGAGTTGTTGATGTAATCTCTGATGTCAATCTGTGTTATTCCGAATTTGCCCGTAAGTATCTTGCAGATACAGGTCTTCCAAAAGAGCGTACTTATCAGACTGGTTCTCCTATGGCAGAAGTGCTTCGTATGAATCTTGAAAAGATTGAGGCATCCGATGTGCTGGATCGTCTGGGATTAGAGCCTAATAAATATATTCTGCTTTCAGCTCATCGTGAAGAAAATATTGACACAGAAAAGAACTTTACAAGTTTATTTACAGCAATTAATGCATTGGCAGAGAAGTATGATATGCCAATTCTTTATTCCTGCCATCCAAGATCAAAGAATCGTCTTGAAAAATCAGGATTTAAGCTGGATCCTAGAGTTCGTGTGAATGAGCCGCTTGGTTTTAATGACTATAATAAGCTGCAGATGAATGCATTGGCAATTGTAAGTGATTCAGGTACACTGCCAGAAGAGAGCAGCTTCTATCTGTCAATAGGTCATCCAATTGCAGCTGTATGTATCCGTACATCTACTGAGCGTCCAGAGGCTTTGGAAGCAGGAGACTTTATTCTTGCAGGTATTACAACTAAGGAATTATTAAATGCTACAGATATGGCTATCAAGATGAAGCAGGAAGGTGTGCTTGGAAAACCTTGTCCAGACTATGTTGATGAAACTGTATCCATGAAGGTAGTTCGTATTATACAGGGTTATGTAAATGTAGTTAACAAGATGGTATGGAGAAAAGACCAGTAATGTTAGCAGTCAGATAGCACAAAAGTAGTGTTACATAAAAATGGAAGGTGATGGTAATGAATATATTAGTAACTGGCGCAAAAGGAATGGTTGGAACCGCCCTTTGCAATAACCTTAAGAATATCAGAGATGGAAAGAATAGAACAAGAAATATTGAGATCGGAGAAATCTACGAGTACGATATTAATAATACACCAGAAGAACTGGATGAATATTGTGCAAAGGCAGATTTTGTATTTAATCTTGCAGGAGTAAACCGTCCAGAGAATCCGGAAGATTTCATGAAGGGAAATTTTGGCTTTGCTTCTTTGCTTCTTGATAATTTAAAAAAATATAATAACAAAGCATCGATTATGCTGAGTTCTTCTGTACAGGCTACACTTGCTGGAAGATTTGGAAATAGTGAGTATGGAAGATCAAAGAAAGCTGGTGAAGAGCTGTTCTTCCAATACGGAGAAGAAACAGGTGCTTCTGTGTATGTATATCGTTTTGTAAATTTGATGGGCCATAGTCGTCCGAAATATAACAGTGCGATTTCTACTTTCTGTTGGGCAGTTGCAAATGATGAAGAATTTACCGTAAATGATAGAAGTACTGAATTAGAAGTTCTTTATATTGATGATCTTGTTGAAGGTATGTTTGACCTTCTTGAAGGAAAAGAGCAGCATTGTGAGTTTGATGGTGTTGAAACGGTGTTGACATCTAATGGACGTTATTGCTGCGTGCCTGTTACGCACAAGGTTACGCTGGGTGAGATTGTTGATTTACTTGAAGAATTTAAAAATCAACCGATTAACCTTATGATGCCAAAGTGTCCAGATGGATCTTTTGCAAAGAAACTGTTTAGTCTTTATTTAACATATCTTCCAAAAGAGAAGTTTTCGTATGCTATGAAAATGAACTGTGATGATCGCGGATCATTTACGGAATTAGTGCATACGGCTGATTGCGGACAGGTTAGCATAAATATTTCAAAGCCTGGTATTACAAAAGGACAACATTGGCATAACAGCAAGTGGGAACAGTTTATTGTTGTACATGGTCATGGATTGATTCAGGAAAGAAACATAAATACAGGAGAAACTGTAGAATTTGAAGTATCAGGAGACAAAATAGAATCAATTTATATGATTCCAGGCTGGACGCATAACATCATCAATCTTTCAGATACAGATGATCTTGTGACAGTTATGACATGCAATGAAATTTTTAATCCAAACCATCCAGATACTTTCTTTGAAAAAGTGTGAACCAGTGGGGACAGGTGTGGTGGCTGTTTTACTGTGTATCCGGCTTAATTACTGTCCCCTTGGCACTACTGTTCTTTTCTAAAGGTATCGAAAAATGAAGAAAACTGCACCAATGTCGCACAAGAGCGTGCAAATTGGCGCAGTTCTTTATTAGACCACATTAGCATTACGTGCCAGACTGGTCGTTCAGCTTTTTTCTTGTATAGGAATTGATATGACTCATTAAAAGAGACACATCTTCCTGGGTTAAGTTATCAAACGATGTTTTCTTTGGTAACACGCGTCGGATCATTTCGTGGCATACTTCGCAGCCTCCTTTCTGGTCAGAACGCTGAGGGTCACAGTAGAACACTCTAGTCCTACGCTCATTGTTCCCATTGAATTCAATGCCCAGAGGGTCTGTAAACTCGCTTCCGCGGTCGGTTATAATCACGGGGAATAATTCAGTGAATTTCTCATGCCTTAGTAGAACATAAAGCTGGTTGAATATATCTGTTACTGAACGTGCTGTATTCACATCGCGAAGGAATGCCAGCATGAGGTTACAGTTCTGAAAAAAGATGGTCAGAAATACTTTACCGCCTTTTCTTCCTTCAACGGAATCTATCTCAACGACAGAAACATCTGGATTGGCAGCCATATATTCCTGAAAATCCTCATAGGTACGGCCAATGTGACATTTCTTGTCCACCCTTACTGGCTTCTTCTTTTTTCTGATACGATAACGAACTTTACGTGGAAGATCACCGTTGCAGACAGAAAGAAGACCGGCATCGATATAGTTATAGATTGTCTTTTCATCCAACATGATCAGATCAACGTTATTGACGCAAATCTGGTGAATAGACTGCCCCTGCTTGATCAAAGGCGAGATGATGCCATCAATCCTTTTTAATTCTTCAGAACTGATGGCGAATCCCTGCCGGCTTTCGCTGCGGACAGCTTCATATTCATTCTGAGCATACTTAGCCTCATAAAGATGGCGTCTTAATTTACAACCATGCCTGGTATCGCACCCATTACAAACATATGGAGGTTTTTTAATCTTCAAGCAAACCTGTTCCTCAAAATCAGGACAGTGAGTATAGCAAGGTGGATCACATTTCTTGCAATCTTGTCCCCAGCGTTTCTGACAGGGTTTGCAGATGTCACCGTGATGCTTGCAGATACGTCTGTTGGCACATGGGTTGTAAGTACTTTTTTCCACAATCTTGTAATGGTTGCGGACTTCCTTGGAAATCGTAGAAGGATCTTTTCCTATAATTTCTCCGATTTCTTTGAACTTGAGATTATCACGAAGTGATACTTCAATTGTCTGTCTTTCATCAAATGTCAGATGTGCATTCTTTGCCATAATAGTTTCTCCTTTGGTAGGATACCATCCGGAAATCTGCTGAAAGTATGATTATAACAGAAGGGGCGTTGCCCCTTAACCCCCGAGATTTATCGCTTTGTGTTTCCACAGGAGCAAAGAAAGAGAGCAACACACTCAGTGCTGCTCATGTGTAACCCTGGATGCCGCTCGGGTCGCTCCTCAGCGTTGCCTTATCCTGCATCTCAGGAAAAGTAACTATATTTTAATTGATTACTGACCAAAATTCAACCGGTTGGGGAAAGGTTTGGAAGAGTTACTTCCACCACTGTTTTTGCAATGGTAAGTTCCGGTTATGACCTACTGGAACTGGAATTTACTTTTCCAACTGACCAGAGGGCAGCGTGTTACTGCTCAGCTCAACTTATCAAGAGAGTGAAAAAATAGGATGACAACGGTTGTAATTAGTGCTATACTTAATCCAGTGTCAAGGGTAAGTACACCTCATTAAATATGTCCAAAATGTTAACATGCACGAAAAACGGCTGTTGTCAGAATATTCTGATAAATACCTGCAAAAACAGGCTCTGGAAACCGCATAAAACCTAGGTTTTTGAAGGGGTACCGAGGTATAAGCCCGAGAGGGCATTGAAACTGCAGTTCGCTTTCTGTGCAGTCATACAGGTATTCAGCAGTAGAAATGAGGTATAAGCCCGAGAGGGCATTGAAACTCTCGTTTACACGAGTCATTGGCATCATCGCATATGACTTGTAGAAATGAGGTATAAGCCCGAGAGGGCATTGAAACATTATTTTTTCGTTGCGCAGAACCCTGTTGTGTGTAGAAATGAGGTATAAGCCCGAGAGGGCATTGAAACATTGATCTTTCTCAGTAAAACTTGTTCGTTAATCGTAACAACTCAAGCCCGAGAGGGCATTGAAACTTTTGCTGTATCACTTATAATTCGCCACAACGATGTGTAACAACTCAAGACATCCAGTGCCTGTCCCCGGCAACAGAGGAATCGAGTATTCGAAGAAGCCATTTAAGTTTAGCAACACAGAGGCTGGATTTGTGACATTTAAGGAATGGATCCTGGACCTCAAAGAAAGACATGAGAAGGATAAGGTGGTTTCAGGTATGGAATCGACCGGGCATTACTGGTTCAATCTTGGAAAGTTTCTACAGGATAATGAAATGAAACCGGTTCTTGTAAATCCTCATCATGTGAAAAAATCAAAAGAACTCGACGACAACAATCCGACTAAAAATGACCGTAAGGATCCGAAAGTTATAGCAGGATTAGTTAGAGAGGGATGTTACATGATCCCATACCTGCCGGATGGTATTGATGCTGATCTTAGAACAGCATCAAACATAAGATTCCAGTTACAGGCGGAACTTACAAGAATTCAAAACAGGATCAGTCGTTGGTTCAATATATATTTTCCTGAATATAAGACGGTATACGGAAAGCCGGATGCCAAGAGCGGAATGCTAATCCTTAAAGCAGCACCACTCCCTGAAGATATCCTGACGTTAGGTATCGATGGAGTGAACCAGATCTGGCGAGATGCGAAGTTAAGAGCAGTTGGAAAGGCGAGGGCGAAGACCCTGATAGAAGCTGCTGAGCACAGCGTTGGAAGCAAAGAATGTGCGGTGTCTGCAAGAATGGAAATCCGAATGCTTCTGGAGGACTATGAATCCAGAAATACGCGTCTACAGGAAGTTATGGTTCTAATTGAAGAACTGGTAAGAAAGATTCCGATGGCTGAAAAGCTGTTAGAGATCAAAGGTGTGGGAATCAGGACAGT
>ENA-ORTN01001305-ORTN01001305.1-human-gut-metagenome-genome-assembly--contig:-NODE-1305-length-25038-cov-6.433375_pt1 | contig 25038 bp, 20 predicted proteins | sample MGYA00242070_ERZ509189 | MGnify/ENA primary metagenome ERZ509189 (study PRJEB26280, sample SAMEA2338821) | human gut metagenome | biome: human gut; feature: human-associated habitat; material: faeces...
GTACTCCGGTACGAAGGTCGAATGTCTGTAAGCCACGCACGTCATCTTTGATATTTTCATCCAGCCATTTACGAACCTTGTTGAGCGTCTGTTTGTAATCTGCAATGCTTGTTCCGATCACCAGGTCTTTTACCTGCTCAAGTGCATTTGTGATCTTCTCTCCTCCCGGAACTTCTCCAACTCCTGTCTCTCCGTTCTCATCATAAAGAACAACAATATTTCTTGTGAAGTATGGTGCGTGTGCTCCACTTAAATTCAGTTCCATACAGTCTTTTCCGGCTACTGGATATACTTCCATCTTTACGATTCTAGACATAACAATTTCTCCTTTTATACACGAACTTTTTCTCTATCTGTTTCTATTCTACTTTTATTTTTACTTCAGTGATCGGACCGGAGATTGACTTGCAGTCCGACCACCGAAATCATGGCAGCAAATTTTAGTTTATTAACATTTTTTAATAACTCCTTGTTTTAAACAAGGTTCATATCTGCAAGTACTTTATGCAGCTTCTCTTTCTCTTCCGGTGTCAGTTCGCCGATCGGATCTAAGCATTTTCCTACCGGAATTCCTTCCTGAACAAGACCTTCCTTGATTGCTGCCGGGAATGTTCCCATACCGCATGCAATACGGAACGGAGCCAATGTAAACTGTGCTTCCAGAGCTCCTTCAAGATCTCCTGCAACGTATTTATCATAGATATCCGCTGCAATTCTCGGTGCTACATTTGCACAGGATGCGATTGCTCCTGTTGCTCCGTAGCAAAGAGCTGCGTAGATCAAAGTATCTCTTCCCATCAGTACAGAGAAATCTTTTCCTCTTGTCAGACGGATATACTCTGCAGCATTTGTCATATCACCTGTACTGTCTTTTACAGCAACAATATTTTCAATATCAGCAAGTTTTGCAACTGTTGCCGGTGTGATTGTCACATTTGTCTTTGGTTTATTGTTATACATGATGATTGGAAGTGTTGTATTTTCTGCGATTGTCTTATAGTAATTGTACAACTCATCCTGTGTCTGGGATACAAACATTGGTGTCAGTACGGAAACTGCATCAACTCCGACCTCCTCACAGATCTTTACCAGTCTGATAACTCCTCTTGTTGTAATATGGCTTGCTCCACCATAAACCGGAACACGTCCTGCTGTCTCATCAACGACTGTCTCAAGGATCTTTCTGTATGTATCATCATCGAATGCGTAGAATTCTCCGGTTGTTCCAAGTGGGAACAAACCGTGAACTCCGTTGTCGATCAGGTGATTTACCATCTGTCTTAATACCGGATAGTTTACTTCACCCTCGTCTGTTAATGGTGTAATAATTGGAGGGATAATTCCCTTTGGTACGAATGTCATAATAAAAAACTCCTTTCAATTTATAACACAAACTGTAATAACAGTAATTCTATAATTCCAACTCCTGACATGATCAATGACACTGCTGTTTTACATCTTACCTGATCTTTTAATTCTGTCAGACCGAACATTCCATTGAATACCCAGAATCCACTGTCATTGAAGTAGGAGAAGGAAATTGCTCCTACACAACAGGAAGCTGCGAGCAAGATTGGGGATACACTGATAGCTGCCATCAGTGGTGCTGTCAGGGATGCTGCTGTTGTGATTGCTACTGTTGCAGATCCAAGCGCGATTCTCATCAGTGCTGCAATGATAAATGGAATCAAGATTGCCGGAAGCGGAAGTCCTACAACTGTCTCTCCAAGAACATTTCCGATACCGCTGACTTTGATTACATTTCCAAGAGAACCGCCGGCTCCTGTGATCAGCATGATAATACCTGTATCTTTGATTGCTGTATCCATGATACCGATAACTTTTTTATTATCTTCTTTTCTTACCAGTCCATAGATTGCAATGATTGTTCCAACACCAAGTGCGAAGATTGGTTCACCTACAAGACTGATGATTGTGTTTGCCACTCCTTCACCTGCTCCAAACAGTCCCCAGAATGTTTTAACAAAAATCAAAACAATCGGAATGATAATCGGAAGAATAGATGCTGTAAATGATGGGAGATTCTTCTCTCCTACCAGCTTTTCAACTTCTTCCATGGATTTGATATATTCTTTTTTGAATTCTTTTCTTTCATATCCATGTCCATCTTCATTCGGAATCTGATAGATTTTCTTTCCAATATATTTACAGTAGAATACTACAACAATCAGCATCGGAATAGAGATTACTGCTCCGATCATGATCATCTGTCCCACATCAACTCCAAGCATTCCGGCTGCTGTCAGCGGTCCCGGTGTCGGCGGTACCAGACAGTGTGTCAGCTGAAGTCCACAGGCCAGTGACAGTGCAAGTCCTACAACAGAGATTCCTGTTACAGAAGACATTGCTTTTACAAGTGGTGCAAAAATAACGATTGCGGAATCTGCGAATACCGGGATGGATACAACCCATCCTGTGATTGCCAGTGCCCATTCTTCTTTTCTCTTACCAATCACACGGATAAAAGTAAATGCAAGCTGTTCCGCTGCTCCTGAAACTTCCAGGATTCCACCCATCATAACTCCAAGTCCGATTATGATACCGGTACTTTTCAATGTGTTTCCAAATCCGTCTTTGATAGCGGTCATAACTCCGACTGTCGTTTCTCCGGCTGCATTTGTGATATCTGCGACCGGCATGCCCCCGATCAAGCCTGTGATCAATGCTGCGAGCAATAATGCAATAAATGTATGTACCTTCGTCTTCATAACCAGGACGATCATTATCGCAATTCCGATCACCAGCCCTAGCATCATTCTGGTTGATTCACTCATAGTTCTTACCTCTCTTAATTCTTTTTCTCAACAGATGTATCAGAAATCTTCTCGTAATATTTTACGATTGCACTGTGATCATCTTTTTCATTTCCGTCTGCCTTAAGTGACTGCATGATCTCCATTACCTGTGAAGTAAGTGGAAGTGCTGCATTTACTGCATGACCTGCATTCAGTGCGTTATTCAGGTCTTTGATATGGAGTTCAATACGGAATCCCGGCTTGAAATTGTGAGCCATCATCATTGGTGCTTTTGCATCAAGCACTGTAGATCCTGCAAGACCTCCGCGGATAGCTTTGTATACAAGCTCCGGATCTGCATCATTTTTCACTGCAAGTGTCAGTGCCTCAGACACTGCCGCAATATTCAATGCTACAATCACCTGATTTGCGAGCTTTGCTACATTTCCGGATCCAAGTTCTCCGACATATACTACAGATCCTGCCATTGCCATTAATAAATCATAGTACTTATCGAAGTTCTCTTTGCTTCCTCCGACCATAACAGAAATTGTTCCGTCGATCGCCTTTGGCTCTCCACCGCTGACCGGTGCATCCATTAAGTCAATTCCCTTTTTGTTCAGCTCTGCTCCGATCTCTTTCGACTGTACCGGATCAATCGAACTCATATCAATCACGATCGTTCCTTCTTTTGCTGCGGAAGCGATTCCGTTTTCTCCTAAACAGACTTCTCTGACCTGAGGAGAATTCGGAAGCATTGTGATGATCACCTGACAGTTCTCTGCCACCTCTGCCGGGCTTCCTGCTGCCTGTGCTCCCTCCGCTGACAATTCTTCTACGCTTGCCTTGCTTCTGTTATATACAACAGCTTCATATCCTGCTTTCATAAGGTTTCTGCACATTGGTTTTCCCATAATTCCAAGTCCGATAAATCCAACTTTCATTGTTCTTCTCCTCTCAGATTTCTGATATTTTGTATTACTGCTATTTCAACTTGTTCCTAATCGTCTTTGATAATTCGCGCGCTTCTTATTGCCTGCCTTGCCTTTGGTCAGGTAACTTATCTATCTGACATGCTTATTGTACAAAACTGAGTACAAAGATTCCATTGACAGATTGTTCAATGGAGTGTGCTCTGATTTATGTAGTTTTCATAAGTTTTCATTTTTTGAATTGTGTATTTCATTCTTATTTCATTATGTTTCACTTCTGTTTTTTCCTATTTGTTTAAATTTCATTTTCTTTTCATTTATTTCATCATATGTAATTATTTTTTCATTTTTTGAAACATTATGAATTCTACACAAATTCCCACTTCATTTTTATACATAACAAAATACAGTTTTTCACATCAAAAAAGGAGACAGTTTTAAACCATCTCCCTGTATGCATTTACCTGTTCCTATAGTAATTCATTTCCACCATAATTGGCTTCTATTCCATACTTTTTCATTCTTCTCCAGAGAGTTGTCGTGCTGATACCGAGCTCTTCTGCCACCAGTTTTCGGTTTCCGTGGAAACGTTCAAGCAGCTTCTCAAGTTCATCTGTCTCCTGAGAACGATACACAAGAATCCTCTTCTCTCCATGGGATTCTTCCACATGCGGAAACAGTTCGTCATATAAATTTTGAAGAACGACTTCATCAATCATGCGTTTTTTTGCTGTAAGAACAAGTCGTTCACAAAATGACCGTAACTGGATTCCATTCCCGGTCCACTTCAGCTCCTGCAGCTTCTTATATGCTCCTTCTGTTACGCTAAGCGGACGGTTGTATTTTTCCTTATATATCTTCAATTCTTTATCAAAACAATTTCTCAGATCCTCCGGGCGTTCATTCAATGAAGGAATCTCAAGTACCAGGCTCTGCAGCATATAATATAATTCCTCGCTAAACTCTCCCTTTTCCACCAGATGTTTCAGATTTATCTTTGATGATCCTATAATTCTTACATCCAACGTGTCAAGTGGCTGTGCATCTGTTCTCATCTGCGCCCTGCTTAACATTGTACGCAAAATCTGATGCTGTACACGCAAAGTCAGATGCTCGATTCCTTTTATAAATAAGGTTCCGTGATTTGCCTTTATCATTGCACCCTTTGCACCAAAAGTTGAAACTGTATCTCCGGCTTCTCTTCGGAAAAGCTCTTCCATCTGATGTTCTTTATCCATTCCCCGCATATTAATACTGACATATGGACCCACTTTGCGGATACTATTATTGTGAATTGCTTCTGCCAAAAGATAATCCTCTGTACCTGCCTGCCCATAAATCATAACTGCGTGCTCAGACAAGGCATACATTTTCGCAGTTTCAAGCATTTTTCGCATCTGTGCATTCTCTGTCTGAATATCTTCAAATTTGGTCTGCGCCGCAAATCCATGCAGCAGCATATCTCCCTGGATATCCTTGGTCTTTTTTGAATTGTCTGCCAGCTTCTGAAGAGACAAAATTGCTCCTGTAATCTGATTGTCATACTGGATTGGTGCAATCATTGCCATCCAGGTCTTTTTCCTGACAGAAACAGAAGTGGAATAGCTTTCGCTCTTTCCGCTTAAAATATTCTCGATCAAGAGCGAATCGATTCCGGGGAGAATCTCCGTCAGACTCTTTCCAACCAGATCTTCACTATTCTTTCCTAACAGATTTTCAACCAGTTTATTGACTACAATCACTTTCCCTTCTGCGTTCACCTTGATAATTCCATTAAAGGACGTATCCAGTACTGTTTCAAACTGCGCAGTATTACGCTTCTCACTTTCAGCTGCATAGGACGCATTCTTTGCTGCAAGAAGGGCTTCTTTTAACGATTCTCCCGTGGATTGATAAAACAGCGTCGAATATCCCATCGTTTCTGCTGCTCTGCAGGTTCCTTCTCCACCAATGATCAGATCCGGTCTTTCCTCAAAATCTGCAATAATGCTTTCAGCCTCTTCAATACGTTTTAGATAAATCACATCCAGTCGTATATCAAACAGCTGCTCCATATACGACATATCACAGAGCATATTTTCAAATGCGATCAATGCAATATGTGGATGCTCTTTCTTAAGAATCGTCTTTGCTTTCTGAATGAGCAGACCAATTTCCTGTGCATGAAAACGAATCTCAACAACAGGAATATTTGTATATTCCTTAATTAACTTCGCCTGATATCCTCTGGCAACCAGAATATGGGCTCCGGTCTCCACTGCAATTCTTGCTTTATTCACTGCATCTACTGTATGCACAGCCTCAAGATAGACCACATCCAGATGATTTTCTTCTATAATTTTTCTCGCCGGTTCGACCATCCGCTCTTCCGGGAGAAGCATTCCTATTTTAACCATAATAAATGCCTCCGACTATAATTCTCTTTCTTTTACCTTATCACGCACTTCACTATTTTATCAACAAATTTATTCCCTACTATTATAAAAAGAAAAAGAATCTTCTCCGCAGCATTTGGGACAAGATTCTTTTTCTGTTCGTGTATTTGCCGGCCGCAGCACGCTCTGCGGCCAGCTCTATATTCTTTTTAGGAGACTATGAATTTTTCAAAAACATATCTTAGGTAATCGGTGCCGGATTAAAGATGCACAGATCATTGTGGAGTTTATATTTTTCTGCAAAGCTCTGATCTTTTCCGCTTGCAACCGCAATAATTTTGTTAAATAATTCTGTACCGATATCTGAGATCTGTGCTTCACCTGTAGCAACCGGACCTGCGTTGATATCGATCAGATCCTGCCACATCTCTTTCATCTCATTTCTGGAACAGACTTTAATAACCGGTGCTGCTGCAAGTCCATAAGGTGTTCCTCTTCCGGTCATAAATACCTGTAGTGTGATACCGGATGCAAGCTGGCAAGGTCCACAGACAATATCACTGGCCGGTGTTGCTGCATAGATAAGACCTTTCTTTGACGGGCGCTCTGCCGGAGATAATACTTCTACGATCGGTGAGCTTCCTGATTTAGCAATTGATCCCATTGCTTTTTCTACAATATTACAAAGTCCGCCTTTCTTATTTCCCGGAGTTGGATTAGCGCTTCTGTCAACATTTCCCTCTTCCAGATAATGATCATACCATTTCATCTCTGCCGCAAGTTTGTCGCAGACTTCTTTGCTCACACAGCGTTCTGCGATATAGTGTACGCCATCTCTTACTTCTGTAACTTCTGAAAACATTACGGTTGCACCTGCATTTACAAGCATATCTGCTGCGTATCCGGCAGATGGGTTTGCGCTGACGCCTGAAAATGCATCACTTCCGCCACACTGCATACCGATGCAAAGATCGGAAAGCGGTAATGTTTCTCTTCTTCTCTGATTAAGAATTGCAAGTTTCTTATCTGCCATCTCCATAATGGCATTTACCATGGCATCGAAACCTTTCTGTTCCTGAAGAACAATTACATTTTCCGGGGAAATATCTGCCTCGTCCAGCAATTTTTCCACTGTTAATTTCTCACATCCAAGCGCAACAACCATCACCTGTCCGCCAAAATTCGGATGATGTACAAGATTGCGTAAAGCACGGATCGGCACTTTCGCCTCCGGTGCATTGATTGCGACACCACATCCATACGCATGATTGATTGGAACTACGTCATCCACATGCGGATATTTTGGAAGCAGTTCTTCTTTGATTCTCTTCACCGCCACATTAAGTACACCGGTTACACACTGAACCGTTGTGCTGATTCCAAGAATATTTCTCGTTCCTGCATATCCACCATTTGGATTCCTATATCCTTCGAATGTTGTTACCGGCGGTGTCGGAAGATCTGTTACAATCTTTTTTCCATACTCCATATCATCAACAGATGGTGGTGTCGGAAGCTCCAACATAAATTCATTGATCCAGTCTCCCTTTTCAATATCTTCCAGAGCATACCCCAGAATAACACCGTAACGAATCACCGGCTGTCCCTTTGGGATTCTCTCAAGCGCTACTTTATGAGCCTGTGGAATATCCTGACGGGTAACCAGATCTTCTGAAACCTGTGTTCCGGCTTTGATTTCTTTCACTGCAATTGCAACATTGTCTGCTTCATTCACTTTTACAAGAAGTCGCTTAGCCACGAATGATTCCTCCTTTTCGCTTAGCAAGAAATGTTTCATTTTTCTTTGCTGTTCTTTATGGTTTTATCATACGCTCTTACTGTTAATAAGTAAAATTCATTGTTTTTCTACTTCTCTTAATTTTTTTAATAGTTTTTCTTGTCATTCCATATCGGTCGAATTATACTGGAAATAGAAATGTAAAGGCTCATTCACAGAATCAGCAGAAAGGTTATTCCTATGGATTTAAAACAGATTGAATATATTTTAAAAATTGCAGAAGAACAAAATATTACCCATGCAGCCGAAAAGCTATTCATCACCCAGTCTGCCCTCAACCAGCAGCTTCTCAAGCTGGAAAAAGAGCTCGGCACTCCGCTATTCTACCGTTCCCGGACTGACTGGCACCCAACCCCTGCCGGCGAAATCTATCTCAACGCAGCAAAAGACATTCTTCTTATAAAGAAGAATGCCTACAATCAGATTCACGATCTCTGCGAAGCACAGAAAGGTCATATCACTCTCGGATTCACTCCCGGCCGCGGAATTGCCATGTTCACCAGTGTTTACCCTAAGTTCCACAATATTTGTCCACGTATAGAAGTGGAACCGATTGAACGCAGCGTTCGTGATCAGCATCCACTTCTCTTATCCGGTGAACTTGACCTTGGTTTTATGACTTTGACCAGGTCGCAGCAAAAATCAGGAATCATCTATGAAACACTAGCTTCGGAAGAAATGGTTCTTGCCGTTCCAACAAAGCTTGTGACTGCTTTAGATATGAGGAACGGCGATCTGGCTCTGCTCAGAGAAGAGCCTTTTGTCCTCACACAGAAAACCTCTACCATCCGGGAGATCGTTGATTCCATTTTTAAAAATGCCGGATTCACCCCTAATGTTCTGTTCGAGACTTCGAATAACCATGCAATCATCTCTATGATCCATGAAAATATCTGCTGTGGAATTTTACCGATGTATTATATGGATCCAGAAGATGAGGCAATTACCTATTTTCAATTACCTGACCATCCTTCCTGGGAGATTGTTGCTGCATATCGCAAGGGACATTATATCAGCAAGCCGGCGCGGACACTGATTGAGCTTGCGGGAAATTATTTCTACTCTTGTCACACTCTGCATGCAGTGCTAAAATAAGCGCAGAAACTCAAACACATACAACAGGCTCAGACTTTCAGAGGTGATATAAATGGAATCAAAGACAGAAAACAGAATCAACGAATGCATTTCACATCTAGACATTACTTACTCTTATCAACTGGCAAAGCAGATGGAGACTCACAAAACCAATCCGGTACTCGGTTTCCGAACTGCCGGTTCTGATGCGGAACATAAGACAGGGGATTTTTTATATGAAGAAATGAAACGCATCGGACTTCAGAATGTGACGAAGGATGAATTTTGGCTGGATTCCTGGACCTTTGAACGTGCTGTACTCCGTTTCCAGGATCAACATGGAGAACTGCATACTTGTCAGATGGGTGCTTATCAGACGAATTTTGAGACAGATGGATTCGAGACTTATGATCTTGTCTATGTCGGCCGTGGAACCGCATCGGACTATGAAGGGCTCAATGTTCGTGGAAAGCTCGTTCTTGCTGATATCAACCAGCGTGATGAATGGTGGATCAACTACCCTGTCTATCAGGCATATTTGAAAGGTGCTGTCGGACTGATTGCTGTCCAGACACAGGGTTATGCTGAGATTGATCCGCGGGCACTCAACGCTCAGGATATCGCCGGACCGGAATATGCCCCTGCATTCTCTCTTTCGAGACAGGATGCTTCTTATTTAAAAGAACTTCTCTGTCCCGAAGATCCTGCAGTATCTCATCCGTCCTCTGTCGCAGTTGAACTCAACGCCTCTTCCTGGGTTGAACGTAACCGCCCGGCTTATAACATTACCGGATATCTTCCGGGAACTGCCGCTTCTGAAGGGGACGACCGGATGATTCTGCTTTCCGCACACTACGATTCCTATTTTGACGGATTTCAGGATGACAATTGTGCGGTCTCTATGACATTTGGAATCATAAAGGCTCTGATTGACAGTGGCTATCAACCGCGCTATACAATCGCAGTATGTGCCCTTGCTGCCGAAGAGTGGGGTGTCTGTGATTCTAAATTCGACTGGTCAACCGGAGCCTGGAACCAGGTATTCCGTGTTCACCCGGAATGGCAGGGCCGCGTGATCGCTGATCTCAACTTTGAGCTTCCGGCTCACGCCCATAACACACAGGATGCAATCCGCTCTACTTATGAGTCTGCTGATTTTCTGAAACATTTTTGTGAAAATATAACTGTTCCGAAGGAGGCTTACCCTGATGGACTGACAGTCCTTGCACCAATCGAGACATGGTCGGATGATTTTTCCATCGCCATCTCCGGTATTCCATCTACCGTAAATGATTTCAGCGCAGGACCGTTTATGGAAACGCATTACCACTCCCAATATGACAATGAAGAGTTCTATCAGGAAGCAGTTTACCGTTTCCACCATGAGCTTTATACAAGGCTTTTAGTTACACTGGATCAGCTGACACTTCCGCCACTTGACTTTTCCAGACATTTTCTGGCAATGAAAAGTTCCGTCGCCGACTGTCTTGCAGCACAGTCCAATGCCCCTGCAGAAGTATTGGAAGAAATTCCGGCGCTTCTGGAAAGTATTTCAAAGGTATGTGAATCTGCCGATTTATTATATGAAAAGATTCAGGAGATCAACAACCATACTGTTTCCGCTGACTTCCCAATGGTGTCCGGACTTTCTTCTAAACTGCTGCACATTTTCCGGAAGATGCAGGACTACTTCGTCCGCCTCGACTGGCAGGACGCAGTCTGCTTCCCTCATGCTGCTGCCAGTCAGAACCTCTGTCACCTGGAGCAGGCAGTCCATGCACTGGAAAGCCAGAACATCACTGCCGCACTGGAGGCACTCTATGAAGTTGATAATAACTGCTACGCATTTTTATTCGATGAAGAAGTCTATTATCACTTTACGGAATATATTTTACATCAGCCAAAAGACCGTCTGATGTGGGGCGCCGGACGCATTCTTCACCATGAGAATCTCTACGGCCTTGTCCAGCGTCTGAAAGAACTGGATCAGATGGCAATCCCAGGTTCTCTTGATGTTGAGATCAGAAGACTTGAAGCCGCTATCCGCCGCCAGCAGGCCTACTTAAAAGATGATTTACATTATATGAAACAATCTGTTGATAAAATCCAGGCTTTGATAAACGATTGCCTTGAAACATCATCACATTATAATAAAGAAAAGAATGGAGAAAACCAATGAATAGCGATAAGCTCTACAAAGTACAGGAACAGGATCTTGACCGCCTTAAAGAAATACTGACCGTCTGCTTTCAGAACGACCCGCTCTACAGCACTCTGATCGAAGATGAAGCAACAAAAGAACGTCTGCTGCCACATCTTCTTGAGTGCGACGTAACTGAATTATTTGAAACCTGTGAAGTCTTTGCTGACAGCCCTGAGTTGAAGGGAGTCCTGATCCTTTCTGATGAATCCGATCACCGTCATGCATTTTATAATTATTTTGTCAGCCTGAAAGAAAGCCTCATCACAGACGGCTGGCTGCTCCACGAGGATCCGACTATGAAGACATTTTTCAACTTTGTCCTCGGAAAAGATTACCTCAACTCCGCTTGGACCGCCCAGCTTCATGAAACCCGAAGACTTCATGTCATCTACCTCGCCGTTGATCCGAAATTTCAACATCACGGTCTCGCAGAAATGATGATGAATGAAGTCATTGCCTGCGCCGACCGCAATGATATGATGATTTCTCTGGAGACACATAATCCGAAAAATGTACCATTTTATGAGCATCTTGGATTCAAGACATTCGGAATCGTGGAGAAACCTCATTTTCAGTTAAAACAATATTGTATGATCAAAGAATTGTAAATGTTCTGTACACCTGTTCCGCAGTATCTGCCAGGTTTCTCTTAGCATTTTCATTCTTCATTGCCTCTTCCAGCGTAACCACACCACGCAGGATAGGGAAAAATGCATCAATGCCATGTTCATTACATTTTCTGGCATCTCTTTCGACTGCGCCTGCAAATGCAAGTACCGGCTTGCCGTATTTCTTTGCAAGTGCAGCCACTCCAACCGGAGCTTTTCCCATTGCTGTCTGACCATCCATCCGGCCTTCCCCCGTGATGACAAGGTCTGCATCCTTTACATACTCTTCTAACTGTGTCTCTTCCAGCACGATTTTAATTCCTGATTCCAACACAGCATCTGTAAATGTGAGAAATGCGAATCCAAGGCCTCCTGCTGCTCCTGTTCCTTCCTGCTTTGCATCTGCCTTTGGGAATGTTTCTTTCGCCAATGCTGCATAATATCCCAGCCACTGATCCATCTGACAAATCATCTCCGGTGTTGCACCTTTCTGAGGACCAAACACTGCACTGCATCCCTGTTCTCCGCAAAGAGCATTTGTTACATCACATGCAATCTTAAATTTACACTCTTTTAATTCCGGAAGCACATAAGTATCTGTGATTTCCTCCAAAACCTTCAACCCCTTTGCACCAAATGGAACCTGATTTCCGTCTTTGTCAAGAAAACCGTAACCTAATGCCTGAAGCATCCCGACTCCCCCGTCATTTGTTGCACTTCCGCCGATTCCGACGAGAAAACGTCTGCATCCCTTGTCAATCGCATCACGAATTACTTCTCCCACGCCATATGTTGTTGTATTCAGCGGATTTCTCTCTTCATCAGAAACCAATGTAATTCCTGCTGCCCCCGCCATCTCGATCACAGCTGTTTTTGTGCTTTCAATGATACCATACTCACAGATCACCGGTTCGCTAAGTGGTCCTGTCACCTGTACTTTCTGTAATGTTCCGTTCATTCCGGATACAAGAGCCTCTACTGTACCTTCCCCTCCGTCAGCTAACGGTCTTACAATCACTTCTGCATCCACATCCACTCTATGGATTCCCTCTGCCGCTGCCTGTCCTGCTTCCATAGAAGTCATACTTCCTTTAAATGAATCAATCGCTGTTACTATTTTCATAATAAACTCCTTTCCATGTCTGTTCCGTGTTTTATTAATATTAGGATACCAAATTTCTTGTTTCTCAAATATGTTACATGTAACATTGTTTTAAATTTATTCCATTATTATTTGTTATATATACCATTTTATAGTAAAATGGTAACTGTTCAGAGCCAAGCAAAATTTCATAAAACAGATGTAAAATGCTTGCATTTTTAAGACTGTTTTTGAAATTTTATTTGGCGGATACGCCACACCGACGAAATGCGTAGCATTTTGGAGGTTGCTCTGAACAGTTATGTCAAAAGAAAGGATATAATAAAAATTCTATGATAACTAAAATTGACCGCGAACTCGCAGAACAAATCGTAAATACAATCAAAGATGTCTGTGATCATGACATCAACTTTATTGCTCCATCCGGTATCATTCTCGCCAGCACAGACTCATCCCGTGTCGGAACCTTTCACGAGATTGGACAACAGGCCGCTGCTTCCGGTTCTGTACTGGAAGTAACAGAAGACAACAATTTTTCCGGCACAAAACAGGGAATCAATCTTCCGCTTTATCATAATGAACATCTGCTGGCCGTCATCGGAATCACCGGTATACCTGATAAAGTCCGCAGTTATGCTTATCTCGCAGAACGCATCACCAATCTTCTGATCCGGGAGCAGGAACTAAATCAGTACAGCCGCAGACAGGCCGATAAAAAACATTTTGTCATTCAGTCTTTGATCAGAAATGAAACCGACAATCAGGAATACCTCACCTCCTGTCTACATGAATTTAAGATTGATCTCAACACAAAGAAAAGAATTGTTCTTATTCGCACAAATAAACAAAATCCAATTACAAACCGCTCTATTTTAGAACAGAAAATTCAACAAATGTTTGCACAGGCACATGTCTGTCTTCACACATTTAATTATCCGGGGGATTTTATTGCTTTGATCGAAGAAACTGATTTTGAAAAACAGAATTATATTTTTAAACTCTTTGCAAAAGAACATTTCGATATTTTAGATATTGCAGTTGGAAAACCGACATCACTCTTCCAGCTCCATACCTCCTATCAATCTGCTGAAACTGCTTTGCACAGCCTTATAATTTCATCTGAACACTATGTTATTTTTGATGATTTGACACTTGAACTGATTCTTTCTACGATCACACCGGAAAATCAGAAAGAATTTTTAGCCAAGACAATTGCCCCGCTCAATGAACAAGAACTGCACCTGCTGGAAGTTTATTTTTCTGAAGAAATGTCCCTTGCCGCCACAAGCGAACGACTCTTTCTCCATAAAAATACATTGCAGTATAAATTGAATGCGATTCAAAAGAAATGTTCACTGAATCCGAGGAAATTTCAGGATGCGGTGCTGCTTTATCTGGCTGGGAAGATTAAATAACCGTACAACTTGATTTTAGCTGGGGTAAAAATATACCCATGCATGATCTTGAAGTGAACCATAAGTAAAACTAAATTAAAATCACTTTGTTCATCTCATCTTCCTCCTTTTTTGTTCTGATCTACTTGTTCCATATGAATCAGGCCTGAATTCAATTGAGAGCACAAAAACAATTTATCGCCATTGCATCAGACTTTCTTTTTTATGCCCTCATATAACAAAACGCTCAGAGGGTAAAATACAGTGGGCAAATACAAAAAAAGCTATAAGACTCCATTTTTGAAATCTTATAGCTTTGCTATACATGATATTAAGTTGTATTTCTAATCATCAATTATTTCCCAGTGTCCATTGGAACCACGACCAATAAATCGGACAATACCTATATCTTTGATGTGACGTTTCACAGTCTTGGAACTTATCCCTAACGTCATTGCCATTTTTTCTGTACTGATTTTATTATCCTTTTTTATCATATTCAATATTTGAATTTCCAATGGATTGCTCTCTTTTTTCTGAGGGACATCCTGAGGGACATCCTGAGGGACATCCTGAGGGACATTGTAATTCAAATTTGGCATCACAACTGTAAACTGGTACCGATCTGACCTAAAAGATGGCTTTTTACTTTCATCATAGTTAATCTGAAATTCATATCCGCCGATGATTTTTCCAAATCCACTACCTTTACGTTCCATATATCCTAGCCGATTAAATATATCTGCCAAAACAGGGTTTCTTCTCGTTGATGGAACTGTAAGCGGATCTCTGTCCTGAATAATGGAACCGTCTGGCATGCCTCCCGGCGAATATATTTCCATACGATCATCGTAAATATCAATATGCACTTCACTGCCATTCACAAGATAATCTCTATGAGCCAATGCATTAACCAATGCTTCATGATAACTACGTTCTACATATTCCGGCATTTCTTCTCTAGAATTAGCAGTCTTTCTCCACATTAATTTCGCATTTCTCTTAATAAAAGCTTCTCCATTATCAATTAATGACAATACACTTCCAGAATATTCTGCATCGTCAAATGCATCTATTGTACCACCGCTTTTATTTAATCCATTCCACCTGGTACAAAATAATCTTGACCATCGAATAGGGCTTTCATCTGCAACCAAGGCACCTGCATTTGTCAAATATCCTCGCTCATTCGCCAACCCAAATGATATAAGATCTTTCTCATCAAAACTATTTCCTGTCCATTTTTTATATCTTTCCCGGAGTTTGGAAAAAGCAAAATCTTCCACCTTATACGTAGAAATCTGTGAATCATAAGATGTATTTCTACCGCGCAACACCAGTCTTTTCAATTCCGTTGATGTCGCCTTCACACTCTCGTTTCCAACACGAACATATGCTTCCAGCACACCATCACCCGAATAATAAGTACGGTGTCTCTTCACCTTTGAAAATATCCAGTATAATTAATACTTTTCCATCTTCGACCTGTTCAAATCGAAGACGAAATTTTGGAATTGGATCCATCCTTGTCTTAATGATTTCACTTATTTTCTCAGCATCACTATTCGGATTCTCAAGTCCTACAATTTCATCATTATCGGCTATTCCAAAGATTAATGCTCCACCAAGTGTATTTGCAAAAGCACTTACGCTCTTACACCAACTCTTTGGTTTCTTCGCTTCCAAAGATAGCTTTTTGTCATATTCAGTTGCTTCACCGATTAATTGTTTTATATCCAAACTTTTCACCAACTTTCTGCACTCAAAGTGTTATTTCTTGCTTTCCATTCGTTCTCTAAGATCTGTTAGTTTTTCCCCCTGATAGGTAAAATAATGGTTTTTGTTTTTGGATAGTGGAAATAGCATATATCAGGGACATTTTGAGTGGTTAAAGGAGAATCTATTTTTAGAGGATTCTCTCTATTGGAGTATTCTGCATTATATTCTTTTAGTGACAAAAAATTATTATCTGTTGGTTGTGCAGAGTATGTTTTGTTATAACTTGGAATTGATAGGTAATCTTGAGAATTTGTTTTTAGAGGATTTTCTCCATTGGAGTATTCTATATTATATTCTTTTAGTGACAAAAAATTATTATCTGTTGATTGTGTAGAGTATGTTTTGTTATAACTTGGAATTGATAGGTAATCTTGAGAGTCTGTTTCGTGTACATATGTTGTTATGGCAGATGATAAAAGTAATAAGAATGCGGAAAATAAACATATAACCTTTTTCATATAATTTCCCCTTTCAATAAAAAATTTGATTTGATTTTTTATAACTTCCAGTGGAATTACCTCTCTTTTAACAATAAAATATTGATTTGCACAATTAAAAACTGTTTATATATATAATAATAGTAGTATTTTCTGTAAATTGTCAATGGGATTTAATACATTGAATCTATCAAAAATAATATAGCAAGGGGAGAAAGAATCCCTCCATTAAATCTTTATTCCTCCTGTTTTACTTTCTGCCAACATGTGCTATAATCGTAAAAGTATAGTTGGATTAAATTTTTAAGGAGTATAAAATTATGAAAATCATTGTATTAGCAGGAGGCTTAAGCACAGAACGTGACGTATCACTTTCTTCTGCTGCCGGAATCTGTCGTACATTAGTTGAAAAAGGACATGATGCATTTCTTCTAGATGTATTCATGGGATTAGAGAATGCGCCGGAGAATCTGGAGGATGTCTTCACTCTTCCGGATCACGGACTTGAGATTGTGAAGAATATCAGCACGGAGGAACCGGATCTTGAAGCTGTTAAGGCTTCCCGTCCGGATCAGTCCGATTGTTTCTTCGGACCGAATGTAATCGAACTTTGCCGTCTGGCTGACATTACTTTCCTCGGTCTTCACGGTGGAGAAGGAGAGAACGGAAAGCTTCAGGCATCTTTCGATCTGCTTGGTATTAAATATACAGGACCTGACTCTCTTGGATGTGCGGTTGCAATGCACAAAGGTGTTGCAAAGCAGATCTTCCTTGAGTCTGGCGTAGACACTCCGGGAGGTGGAACGATTTATAAAAACTCTGAAGATCAGTCTTACCAGTCACTTGGTCTGACACTTCCTGTTGTTGTTAAACCTTGCTCCGGTGGTTCCAGTATCGGAGTATATATTGTAAATACAGATGAAGAATATGCAGAGGCTCTGAAGAAGTCCTTCCGCTACGAAGATGAACTTGTTGTTGAGCCATACATTAAGGGGCGTGAGTTTGCATGCGGTATCATTGACGGAATAGCACTTCCTCCGATCGAGATCATCCCGAAGACAGGATTCTTTGATTATGCGAATAAATATCAGGACGGAGCTACTTCTGAAGTATGCCCGGCTGATATTCCGGAAGAAGTTGCAGAGCGCATGAAGGAACTTACTGTAAAAGCATTCAATGCACTGAAACTTAATGTTTACAGTCGTGCAGACTTCCTGCTTGACGCTAAGGGGAATCTGTTCTGCCTGGAGATGAATACCCTTCCTGGAATGACTTCCGCAAGTCTTCTCCCGAAGGAAGCTAAGGTTTATGGAATCGAATACGGCGATCTTTGCGAACTGATCATTAAGAAGTCCATGGAGGCAAGATATTAATGAAACATATGACATTATCTGAAATCGCAGATGCCTGCTGCGGAATTTATTGCGGTGATCCTGCATTCTTAGACTGTGAGGTCTCAAGTGTTGCGATCGACAGCCGTAAAGTAGTAAAAGATACTCTTTTCGTTGCGATCAAAGGTTCCCGTGTTGACGGACACAGTTTTATCCCGCAGGTCATGGAAGCAGGTGCACTCTGTTCCCTCTCTGAGCAGGATCTTGGTGACGTTGATTATCCTTATATCCGCGTTTCATCCTGTACAGAAGCATTGAAAGACTTAGCTGAACACTATCGCCGTTCCCTCGATATCAAAGTTGTAGGTATCACTGGAAGTGTTGGAAAGACAAGCACAAAAGAAATGATCGCATCTGTACTTTCCGAGAAATATAATGTACTGAAAACCGAAGGAAACTTCAACAATGAGATCGGACTTCCTCTGACCGTATTCAATATCCGTGAGGAACATGAAGTTGCAGTTCTTGAGATGGGAATCAGCCATTTTGGAGATATGAAACCGCTGGCTAAGATTGCCCGTCCGGATGTATGTGTGATCACTAATATTGGATATGCACATCTTGAGAATCTTGGAACAAGAGACGGCATCCTGAAGGAAAAGAGTTCCATGACAGACTACATGAACCCGAAAGGTTCTGTTATCTTTAACGGTGATGATGATAAGCTGAAAAGCTACACTTCCCGTGATGGAAGAACTCCTGTTTACTTCGGTCTTACCTCTTCCTGCCCGTTCCATGTGGAAAATATTGAACGTAAAGGATTAAAAGGAACATACGCTGAGTTTGTTACTCCAACATCCCGTTTCCATGCACATATCTCAATCCCGGGAGATCATATGATCTATAACGCTTTAGCCGGAGTTGCTGTCGGATATGCGCTTGGCATGGATAATGAAGAAATTGCACGCGGAATTGAAAAGCTCGTTCCGATTGCAGGACGTAACAACCTGATTGAAGCAAAGCATTACACGATCATTGATGACTGCTACAATGCCAATCCGGCATCTATGAAGTCCTCTCTTGACGTACTTGCATATGCAGATACAAGAAAGGTCGCTATTCTTGGCGATATGGGCGAACTTGGTGCCGATGAGCTTGCGATGCACCGCGAAGTCGGAGCATATGCAGCATTTAAAAACACTGATGTTTTAGTCTGCATCGGAGCACTTTCCAAAGATATGGCAGAAGCTGCGAAAGAAACTGTTCTTGCGACAGAGAAGAACATGAAGGTTTTCCATTTTGACACAAAAGAAGACTTTTACCAGAACATGGGACAGATTCTCAAAGATAATGATACAATTCTGATCAAAGCTTCCCACTTTATGGAATTCCCTGAGATTGTGAAGAAACTGTCAGAAGAATCATAAGCTGAAACCACACTGAAAATATACGTCAGTCTTTAAAAAAGAGTTGAAACTTCTGCCTGGATCATTCTAGCTGATTTAGGCAAATGGTTTCAACTCTTTTTCAGATTCTATTATCTTATTCTACTTTTCACTCTATCCCGAGTGCTTTTCCTACCATCTGGAACTCTCCTTCATAAATGCAGTTCGGCAGGGTACCATCCACAATACCCTTCCTGCATTCTTCGAAATCCATCCAGATCACTTCTTCCACTTCAGATTCCTGTAATTTCAAATTTTTAATGTCCACCGGTTCTCTGTAAAGATATACGGTACTGCGCTCATTGTCACGGAATGGTTTTCCATGAAATTCTGCTTCAAACTGACCTCTGTGTGTTCCGATAAACTGAAGCTGATTTTCTCTCGCATGAATTCCAAGTTCCTCTTCCATCTCACGCAATGCACTTTCCATCAGTTCATCCCCGGCACTGACATGCCCTGCAGAAGAAATATCATACGCTCCCGGGTTCGAATCTTTACATTCACTTCGTTTCTGAAGGAGTACATCATAACCACTCTCCTGATTCGGACGTACGATCCAGATGTGTACCGTTGCATGCAATGTGCCATCTCTATGTGCAACACCGCGTTCTTTCACCTGACCTGTTTTATTTCCATCTTCATCAATCACATCAAACAGTTCCATCGGCTTTCCGTTGAGTGCCACATACTCTAACACATCTGACTTATTGTACACAAGTTTTAAAGAGAAAAATTCCTCTTCTTCGTCCATCAGACGGAAGAAAATCTTGTCCCCTTCCCATAAATTCAGATCCTTTATCTTTTCTTTCTCCACCCATTCAAGAACGCCCTCATCGCATTCGATCGGATCACCGGTAAATCCATCTGCCGTATACAGTGACATATACTCCACCACATCTTCACCGTATACAAATGTCACGATTCCTCTGTATTTCCAGGAAGTCAACGTATAACCAGTCTCCTCTTTCACTTCACGCAAAAGGCATTCCTCCGGACTCTCTGCATATTCAAAATGTCCGCCGACGCCGATCCATTTATCTTTATTCACATCATTTTTCTTCACTACTCTGTGAAGCATCAGATATTTTCCGTCTTTTTCAATATAACATAATGTGCTTTGTCTGTTCATCGTACTTCTCTTTTCTTTCCACTTTCTTTATGTCTGATGCAGGTACACAATTGCTTCACCTGCAGTTTATGTTAAACTCAACAGTTATAGTATAACATATTTCTTCATGAATCGAACCTTATCTTGTAAACCGTGCGCAACTAAATTATAATGATGTTATCTATGGAAACGATGCGTTGCTGATTGCACGCATGTGAACCGCAGCAACGATTCAATGGGGGATATTATTTATGTGGTCAAGAAAAGAGCTCAAGAAAAAAGCGCGTATTTTAATAAAATCAAACTATTGGCGAAGTGTATCTGTCTGCTTTCTGATTGCAATGCTCACAGCTTCGTATCCGATTTCCCGCTCTTTATTTTTGAACTATTTTCCTGATAAGATTCAGACGAAAACAGAACTTATTTTACCTGCTTTTATTTCTGCAGAAAGCCTCAGCAGTGCATTTCTGGATTTTATTCCTGATAATTTTGTAGTTGCATCCTTCTTACATACGATTCAGAATTCCCTGAAACGTCCTGACTTAATTGTCACTTCGTTTCTCACACTTGGAGTCATTTTTTCACTTTTATATAAGTTTTTTATCAGCAATCTTTTGATTGTCGGTGAGAAACGTTTTTTCGTTGAATCTTATAACTATGAGGATACATATATTTCTAAAATATTCTTTTTATATAAGTTGCGTTACCTGGCAAATCCTTCCTGGGTGATGTTCTGCTGCACGCTTTTTCAGAAACTTTGGGATTTAACAATTATTGGTGGAATTATTAAACACTATGAATACAGTATGATTCCGTATATCCTCGCAGAGAATCCGAAGATCAGTCAGAAGAATGCATTCTTTCTCTCAAAGCAGCTTACAAAGGGAAATAAATGGAGGCTCTTTTTGTTAGATTGTTCTTTCCTCGGCTGGGAGCTTTTATCTCTCTTTACACTTGGAATTCTGGACATCCTTTATGTCCGCCCGTACAAAATGAACTGTAAAGCATCCTTATATCTGTTTTTACGAAGAAACTATGTGCTTTCAAGAGCTCCTAAATATGAGCAGCTCAATGATTCTTATCTTGAGCATGTTCCTTCTGAAGATGAACTTCTGATTAGTAAAGCACTTTATGACGATTCTGAAGGTCCTTACACAAAGATCTCTTATTTTGCACCGCATCAGTATCCGGTATTTCTTTTTTCTGTGCAACCACCTATTGCCGCAGTAAAATCACCGGTCAATCCGGCGCAGAATTATGACTTTCTGTCCTATGTATTTTTATTCCATGCCTTTTCTATTTTCGGATGGCTTTTGGAAATCATTTCCGAACTGCTCAGTTGCGGCACACTGGAAAATGTAACCCTTCGTACGCTTCCATGGCTCCCGTTGTACGGAATCTGTGGGCTGCTCATACTGTTGCTGTTAAAGAAATATATCAAGAAACCGGCTACTATGTTTATCATCAACTTTGTTGTATACACGGCTCTTGACTATCTCGTTCAGCTGCTTCTTGATTTTGGTTTTGGAATTGAACTTCCGAAATATCATTCTTACCTTACTTTCATGAATGGAGAAGCATATTTGGGAGACGGAGCAGTATTCGCACTTCTTGGCTGTGCATTTTTCTATTATTTTGCTCCACGCTGGAATAGTCTGTTCTTAAAATTAAAGAAATGGATGAGAATTTCAATTTGTATTCTTTTGACAGCAATTTTTGTATTTGACCTTCTATCAGGCATAATCCAATATTGATTTTACTGCTAAATAATAGTAAAATCTTAATTATCAGTAAGGTTGGTTTTACTGTTGTGATTTTTTCTAATACAGTATGAACCTGTTCCCCCTGACAAACTATTACAGCTTAGAAGAAAGGGAAATATTATGAAAAAAAGAGTCGTTGTTGCACTGGGACACCGTGCACTTGGAACTACACTTCCAGAACAGAAAATAGCCGTTAAAAGCACTGCCAAATGTATCGCTGATCTGATTGAAGCAGGCTATCAGGTTGCTATCACACACAGTAATGCTCCGCAGGTTGGTATGATCCACACTGCATTGAATGAATTTGCAAAGAACCATCCGGAATATACAGCATCCCCAATGTCTGTATGTACTGCCATGAGCCAGGGATATATCGGATATGACCTTCAGAACGGAATCCGTGAAGAGCTTCTCAACCGCGGTATCTACCGTACAGTCAGCACAGTCCTCACTCAGGTGATCGTAGATCCTTACGATGATGCTTTCTACACACCAACAAAAGTTCTCGGCCGTTATATGAACGCTGAGGAAGCGAATGAAGAACGTAAGAAAGGCAACTTCGTAGTGGAAGAACCTGGTAAAGGTTTCCGCCGTGCTGTCTCTGCTCCGAATCCGGTCAAGATTGTTGAACTTGATGCAGTGAAAGCTCTTCTTGATGCAGATCAGATTGTTATCGCAGCAGGTGGCGGCGGTATTCCGGTACTTGAGCAGGATAATCATTTACGTGGCGCAAGTGCTGTTATCGAGAAAGACCTCGCAGCTGGAAAGCTTGCAGAAGGAATTAATGCTGATCTTCTTATTATTCTTACAAATGTTGAGAAAGTATGTATCAACCTTGGCAAACCGAATGAGGAACCACTGGATACAATTACTGTTGATCAGGCAAAAACTTACATGGAAGAGGGACATTTTGGAATTTACAACATGCTTCCAAAATTCCGTGCAGCAGTTGAATTCGTAGAAGGACACGAAGGCCGCAAAGCTTACATTACTTCCTTTGATAAAGTCTCTGATGCTCTGAATGGTAAGACCGGAACAGTAATCGAATAGATTGACAGATTGAACTTATTAGAAACATAACCTGGAACAGGCTGTGATTTCACATTTTAATTTTGTGAAATCACGGCCTGTTTTTTACTTTTCATCACAGATTTCTTTCATCCTGTTTTTTTGTGGAATAAGATACTTTTAATTTCAAAATATCTCTTGATTTTTTAGAAATGTGTGCTATAGTATATACATATTCGAGATGTAGTATTAAAAACTATGTGTTATTATATAGACGAATTGGAGGTATATATTATGGAAAAAAGACTTTATATCAAAGAACCTGGAAGCGCAATTACACATTTTATTGGAATGATCATGGCAATTATTGCTGCAATACCACTTCTATACAGAGCAGCTCGTGAGCCGAGCAAACTTTATATTGTATCTCTTACAATTTACGCAGCCAGCCTTATCTTGCTTTATGCGGCAAGTACCACTTATCACACATTTGATATTTCCGAGAAAGTGAATACGGTTTTAAAGAAGATCGATCACATGATGATCTCCGTTCTGATCGCCGGAAGCTACACACCTGTCTGCCTGCTGGTAATCGGCGGACGCAAAGGTATCACACTGCTATGTATTGTATGGGCATTCGCGATTGTCGGCATCCTTATCAAAGCCTTCTGGGTATTCTGTCCGAAATGGGTATCTTCCGTTTTATACATTGGCATGGGATGGACTTGCGTGCTTGCATTTTCTACAATCCTTGATAATCTGTCAACTGCTGCTTTCGGATGGCTTTTAGCCGGTGGTATCATCTATACAGTTGGCGGTGTTATCTACGCACTGAAGCTCCCGATTTTCAACAGCAAGCATAAGAATTTCGGAAGCCATGAAATCTTTCATCTGTTCGTAATGGGCGGAAGCATCTGTCACTTTATAGTAATGTATACATTCCTTCTACCGTAAATATAATTTATTGAAACGAAAAGAAGAAGGCTATCAACTACGCTTTATACTGTTATCGTAGTTAATAGCCTTCCTTTTTCATTTCGTTACTATTTACATTTCATGCGACCTGCAACGTATCTCACTATCTCGCATCATACCTTATCCTACATTGAAAACTGGCTCTCATACAGGTGATGATAGAAACCTTCCTTCTTCATCAGTACTTCATGATTTCCCTGTTCAATGATTTTTCCATCTTTCATTACGAGAATCACATCCGCCTCACGGATGGTTGACAGACGGTGTGCAACAATGAAAGTTGTTCTTCCTTCCATCAGTTTTGCAAATGCCTGCTGAATCTTGATCTCCGTTCTTGTATCGATGGATGATGTTGCTTCATCCAGAATCAACATCGGTGGTCTGCATAACATAACTCTTGCAATACAAAGCAGCTGCTTCTGTCCCTGTGAAATATTACCACCGTCTTCTGTGATCACAGTATCATACCCCTGGGGCATACGCTTAATAAAACTATGGGCATGGGCATGCTTTGCAGCTTGGATCACTTCCTCCATAGATGAAAAGAATATTTTCTGCATCGGTTTGTAACCAGCGATTAATATTTTGTAATTGTTGCGTGTTGAACGGGGTATTTTCATATCCTTTAGGCATGGCGAAGTCGAACGTGATGATCGGCTCCGGTTCATCCTTGAAGAATTTCTTGAAAGGTTTGGTATTATAGGCGTACATTCCTGTTTCCGTTAGAGCAGCATAATAGAAAGCCTGCAAATTTTCAATGGCTTTGTCGTCAAAGAAATCAGGGGATGACACGTTCACCAGGTAATTGAATATTTCGTTATAATCATCTTCTTCCGGTTGAGGCATGTTATTGATGTTATTTCCCCATTGCCAGAATGCAAACGGGAACTCTAGGATGGTAAGTTTTAAAGCCCGTTCTGTTCCACCGACTTTATTGAACGAATATCCTT
>ENA-ORTN01001315-ORTN01001315.1-human-gut-metagenome-genome-assembly--contig:-NODE-1315-length-24874-cov-5.037592_pt1 | contig 24874 bp, 18 predicted proteins | sample MGYA00242070_ERZ509189 | MGnify/ENA primary metagenome ERZ509189 (study PRJEB26280, sample SAMEA2338821) | human gut metagenome | biome: human gut; feature: human-associated habitat; material: faeces...
GCCACGTCTATGTGGACAAGGCCGCCGACCTTGCGAAGGCGGTCAACATCATCGTCAACGCCAAGGCCAGCCGACCCTCCGTCTGCAACGCGGAGGAGGTCTGCCTTGTCCATCGGGACGTCGCGGCGCAGTTCCTGCCCCTGCTCAAAAAAGCCATCGTGGACGACCGTGCCGCCGCAGGCATGGTCCCCGTCGAGCTGAGGCGCGACCCCGCCGCCGCGCGGATCATCGACGGCACCCCCGCCGGGGAGCGCGACTTCGACACCGAGTTTCTCGACTACATTCTCGCCGTCGGCGTGGTGGACAGCGTGGACGCCGCCATCGCGCACATCGCCGCGCACTCCACGCACCACAGCGACTGCATCGTGACCGAGGACGCCGCCGCGGCAAAGAAATTCACCGAGCAGGTGGACAGCGCGGCGGTCTACGTCAACTGCTCCACCCGCTTTACCGATGGCGGGGAGTTCGGGCTGGGGTGCGAGATGGGCATTTCCACCCAGAAGCTCCACGCCCGGGGCCCCATGGGGCTGGAAGAGCTGTGCAGCTACAAGTACATCATCCACGGCAACGGTCAGACCCGGTAATTTTCGGGTTTTTCCAGGATGCATCACCCTTTCGGTGAAAATTTTCTCCACAGGCCGGGGCCAAATGCCCTGGCCTGTATTTTTGTTTCATCGAGATGGACCGTTTTTCTCTCAAGCACACTTTTGGCTGAAAAAGTTTTGCAAATTCATCCGAGAATAATTCCTTGTATCCAAATTTTCTCCATTCTCCACAAAGCTATAGTCATACTTTTGCCATTTTATCTTGCAAAAATCACAACAAACCTCTTGACATACGGGCCTTCTGCGGGTTAAATTTAAAATGAGGGTGTGATTCGACACAATCTCACTGGTTTAGTCTGTTTATCGAGAATTGTTCTCCACAAGACTTCAACTTTTCAAATCATTTTACTGCGGAGAGCACTCTTCCGAGCATATCCGCCCATCCACAACACTATACTTGGAATGAAGGAGAGAGCGTTATGACGATTGCTATTCTTGCACATGATTCCCGCAAAGAGCTGGCGCTGCAGTTCTGCACAGCTTACAGCGGCATCCTATCCCGCAACACAGTCATTGCCACCGGCACCACCGGTCGGATGCTGGCGCAGGCCACCGGCCTGCCCGTACACTGCTACCTCTCCGGGAAGCTGGGCGGCATCCAGCAGATCTCGGCCCGGGTGGCCTGCGACGAAGTAGACCTCGTGCTCTTCTTCCGCGACCCGCTCAAGGCCGAGAACGGCAGCAGCGAGCAGAACCTGCTGCGGCTGTGCGATATGCACAGCGTGCCGATCTCTACCAACATCGCCACCGCCGAAGTGCTGCTGCGCGGCCTCGACCAGGGCGACCTCGACTACCGTGAGGGCATCCACCCCGACATCGTGGAGCCGCTGCCCGTCCATCGGGCCGTGTGCTGAGCCTGTTTTTAAGACTTTTTCGCCATTTGTGGTTTTGTGTATAGAGGGTTTTCGACAAAGAAAGACACCGCAGAAGCTTTCACACTTCTGCGGTGTCTTTTTATCTTATGCGCTCAGGTACCACTGAGGGATGACTTATTCCAGACCGCCCATCTGCTTGATCGCCTTGATAGCGTAGGTCAGGGTGCGGCCCATAGCCACGCCTGCCATCAGGCAGGGATAGTTGTTGGCGAAGAAGGAGCCGGACATATCGCCGGTGACATACAGGCCGGGCATCGGCTTGTTGTCGTTGTCCAGAGCCTGACCCTTGTCGTTGATGGCGATGCCCTGCTCGGTGGTCAGCAGAGAGGCACCCAGCCAGCAGCCGTAGAAGGGAGCGGTGCGGATGGCGCTCAGACGATAAGCGGGCTTACCGAAATCCTCGTCGTTCTGCTTGTCGTACAGCTCGTTGTAACGCTCAACGGTAGCGAGGAAGGTGTCCTTGGCCTCACCGGTGAAGCCCAGCTTGTCGGCCAGCTCCTCGATGGTGTCGCAGACGAACAGGGTGCCAGCTGCAACAGCCTCATCGACCTTGCCCTGGAAATACTTCTCGCCGCCGTTGCGGGTCTGGGCAGAGCAGCCGATGGTGTGGAAGCGCTTTGCATCCTCCAGAACATTGGCGTCGCAGATCTGTGCGTAGACGCGGCCCGGCTGATGAGCAGCAGCGTAAACAATATCGTTGTAGGGGCTGCTCTCGTTGGCGAAGCGCTCACCGTTGCGGTTGACCTTCAGGAAGGGCTGAGTGCCGGGGTTGTACTGACGGATGGGGCCGGGGAAGGCCTTGCCGCCGAAAGCGGAGTCGCTTGCCACATAACCGCCGTCCACGCCGGGAGCCACGATGCCGCGGTCGAACAGCATGGGAGCAGCTTCCTTGTCGAGGTTTGCACCGGCCCAGACAGCGGCACGGATGCCGTAGCCCTTATCGGCCGGAGAGTAGGAGCAGGCAGTGGTGACGGAGGTACCCAGCGGATCCAGCTGCTCCATCATGTAGGGGTTGCCGGGGAAGCCGCCGCAGGCCAGCAGAACGCCCTTGTTGGCGTTGTAGCGGATGAAGTGGTCATCCTCGGTGCTCTGGGCGATGATGCCGGTGATGCGGCCAGTGGAGTCTTTCTCCAGCTTTGCCAGAGAGGTCTTGAAGTCCACATCGTAGCCCAGCTCACGGATGTAGTCCAGCAGCAGCTCGTTACGGGGCTTGCCAGAGGCAGACTCGCTGGCCATGTAGTTGTGCTCCTGCACGGGGAAGAGGTAATCGGTGTTGTGCTCGGCGTTCTCGGCAGGCCATGCTGCCTCCGCGCCGGAAGTGAAATCGCAGGTCCAGCCGTACTTATCTTCCAGAATGCTGCGCATGAAATCGTGCATTGCAGCAGACTCATTGATCCAGGTCTTGACAACGCGCTGGTCGCACTTGCCGGAAGCGTAGCGGGAGATCTCGCTCAGCAGCTTGGCACGGTCAGCGGGCTTTTCCCCTGCTTCCTTTGCGGCAGCAGAATCGATAGCGCCGTACCAGTGACGGGTATCCTGCACGTTGCCGTTCTGCTCGATGATGCGGAAGTTCAGGCCGTTGGCGGCAGCATAGGCGGCAGCGAATATACCGCCGTTGCCTGCACCCACGATGAGGATGTCGGTGTCCACGGTCTCGGTGATGGCAGCCTCGTCGATGTCAGGCTCCTTGCCCAGCCAATCGTTTTCGTCACCGGTGGGCAGCTGGACGGAGGTCACAGTAGCCTCGCCCTTGGCCTGAGCGTAACAGCTCTTGGCAGCCTTCATGACAGCGTCGGAAGTGATGGTGGAACCGGAAACGCCGTCGATCTCAGCAGAGCCTGCAGCCATCAGCTGCTCACGCAGCTGGTCGGCAGCAGCAGCGCCGTAGGAAGCGGTCTCGCCGGAGGTATCGACCACAACGTCGGTCACAGCGCTGTCGGAGAAGGTCATGGTGACCTTGACGGTAGAAGAGATGCCCTCAGCAGTACCCTCATAGGTGCCGGGGATGTAGGTGCCTGTTGCACCGGAAGCAGCGGTGGAAGAGCTGGCAGCATTGCAGGCAGCCAGAGCACCGGCAGTCACACCAGACATGGCAGCTGCGGCAGCGATCTTCAGAAAACCTTTGCGGGAGATCTTGTTCATTTTGCGTGGTTCCTTTCTTCGTGTCTTTTTCTTCTTCTCTATTCTTTCTCATAGCTCCGTGCAGCGGCAGACCTTCTTGCACTGCCGCCCACATCGTTCGATAATAATTTAACACAAATTCAAGGGTCTGTCTTTTAAGAATCCTTAAACATCCTGGCCATTTCTTCGTTCAATTCTGGACATTCTTGTTAATTATTTGCTTAACAAGTTCAAAAAGAGCGCCGACCGCTTAAGTTTCCTTAAGAAGTCGGCGCTCTCATCAAAACGATTCTTAAACCTTGCCGCCGTCCGGCTGGAAGACATAGCCCTTGCCCCAGACATTTTTTAAGTAGACGGGCTTTGCCGGGTCGGGCTCTATCTTGCTGCGGAGGTTGTGGATATGTACCTGCACCGTCCGCACATCGCCGAGGCTTTCCTTGCCCCATATCTTCTGGTAGAGCTCGTTGGCTGTGAAGAAGGTGTTCGGGTAGCGGACGAAGAGGGTGAGGATGCGATATTCCATGTCGGCCAGATGGACGCTGCGGCCATCTTTCTCCACGCTGTGGCTGTTGGCATCCAGCGTGAAGGCCGCGCAGTGGTAGCCGTTGACGCTGGGCTCTGCGCCGTCCATCTGCACCCGGCGGATGTTGGCCATGATGCGGGCCAGCAGGATCTTGTTATTATAAGGCTTTGCCAGAAAGTCGTCGCCGCCCATTTCCAGCGCGCGGACGATGGTGTCGGTATCGTCCAGACAGGATGTGAAGATGATAGGGCAGTGGTGCCAGCTGCGCAGACGCTGGCAGAGGTCTACGCCGTTGGTGTCCGGGAGAAGGATGTCCATCAGGATGACATCGAACTTTTCCCGCGCATGGCTCAAAGCGTCTCCGCCCGTCTCCGCACAGACCACCTCAAAATTCTGCTGACTTTTCAGAAAATAGCATGTGGTGTCGCGGATCACGGGGTCATCTTCCACCAACAATACGCGGATCATCCTGTCAGCCCTCCCCTTTTTTCGCACGATTTGATATACTATAGTATACCTTATTTTTTGCACATCTACAAGGGGAGGCATCGCCATGAAGCAAAAATGGCCCATTCTGATTTTCTCCGTCCTGCTCACGGCCTTCATCGTGCTGGCCGGTATCTGGGGCAACGCGCAGTTCGAGCATCTGCACAGCGGCAGTGTGCTCACAGCCCAGCACGCCGTCCAGGGTATCGCGCTGGACGGCTGGCGGCAGGAAGCCCCCGGCCAGTGGCACTTTACTTTCACGGTGGGGGAAGACATCCCGTCCCTCACCCTCTGCGTCACCAACACAGCGGTACCGCTGGCCCCTGAGAGCCTCACCAGCCTCGAGCGCTCGGGGGAGCTGTACGCACTGGACGTCACGCCCGGCGAGACGGTGGAGCTGGTGTTCACCTGCGGCCGCAGCCCCCAGATATGGCTGATGACTTCCGCCTTCGCCTCCCGGGCATTCCGCTTCCGCACCATGACTCAGGTCATCGCCCTGACGGCCTTTGTGACCATGGGGATGGTGCTGCTGGCGCTCTACCACTATAAGCACCTGCCGGAGCTGGGGTACTTCCTGCTCTACCTCGTCATTATGAGCGTCTGGGCGCTGATGGTCTTCTTCTTCCCAGCCATCCGAAACCGTCTGCTCCAGCGCATCCTCCGCTCCTTCTTCTCCCTCACTGTGCTGGCCTCGGCGCTGCTGGCGGCAGGGCTGCTGGGGGTAAAACTGCCCCGCTCCGGGCGGGGGCTCCTTGCGCTTGCCGCCGGATGCGTTATCTTCTTTGCGCTGTCCACGAGCAGCTATCCCCCGCTGCGGGTCGGGATGCTGGTAGCGGGCATGTGCCTCTGCCTTTATTACTTAATGGCCGCCGTAAACACAGACTATGAAGGTGCCGCTCTGATGCTCCTGCCCGGTGCTGTCACCACCGGCTTCCGGGTCTGGGCGCTGATGCCCGGGCTGGACAGCGTGCTTTTTGTGGAGTCTGTCCCCTTCTACCTGCTGCGCTGCGCCCGCCTCTACGACCTTCCCTTTGCCATCGGCTGCATGGTGTTCGTCTGCCGGAGGTTTGCTCTCCTCTTCGACCGCACCGAGCAGCTGGCCCGGGAGCTGGACGCCCGGGTGGCAGAGCGGACAAAAGAGCTGACCGCCGAGACCGAGGCCCGCAAGAGCATGATGCTCAACATTTTTCACGACCTGCGCAGCCCTCTCTTCGCCGTCAGTGGCGGGCTGGAAACACTGGAATCGGCCCCCGAGGCCCTTCCGGCCTTGCTTCCGGCTCTGCGTCAGCGCATTGAATTCCTGCGGCGGCTGACGGAAGACCTCTTTCTCGCGGCAAAGCTCGAGCAGAAGCAGATCCTGCTCAACGAAGACCGCGCCGCCCTCAACGAAGAAGCCGCCGCCGTCTGCGCCGCCTGTCGGAGCGAGGCCGACCAGAAGGGCGTCGAACTCCATGTCAGCGCCGACACGCCTCTGCCTGTCTGGGGCGACAGCGTGCGGTTGCAGCAAATTATCCAGAACCTTGTCACCAACGCCATCCACTATACTCCCGCCGGGGGCAGCATCCATGTGGACTGCCGCGCCGAGGGCGAAACGGCCTGTGTCAGCGTACAGGACACCGGCTGCGGCATCGCGCCGGAAGACCAGAGCGCTGTCTTTGACCGATACTTCCATACCACTGCCGACAAAAAGCACGACTCCACCGGCCTCGGCCTGACCATCGCGCAGGAGCTGGCCCACCTCCACCACGGCGAGATCACATTGCAAAGTGAAGTCGGCAAGGGCAGCATTTTCACGCTGCGGCTCCCCTTGCTTACAGACTGAGAGGGCAAGGCCGCTGATAAGATCTATCTCTCGATAGAGAAAGAGGACATCACGCAAAAAATCGCATGATGTCCTCTTTCTTATCGCAATTTTCAAAAATAGTGCCGGTCAAAACTGCATCTTTGCGATATGCAGTTTGCGGCTGTTGCTTGTGCATTAAAAACGCAAACTGCTATATTTCAGCAGCTCCGTCAGCTTTGCCAGACGATGCACCGCCTTGTCCAGCACGTCGGTGCCGCGGGCAAAATGCATCCGGATGAGGTGGTTGACCGGCTCTTTGAAGAAGCTCGAACCGGGGACAGCCGCCACACCGATGTTCTTTATCATCCACTCACAGAATTCCAGGTCGGTCCAGCCCTTGAACTGGGGCAGGGCGAGGAAATCCGAAATGTCTATCATGACAAAATAAGTACCCTGCGGGACGTTGTGCTTGAGGCCGATGGCATCCAGCCCGGCAAGGAAGTGGTCGCGCTTCTCGGTATAAAGAGCGCGCAGACCTTCATAGTAGCTTGCGGGCATGGTCAGACCGGCGACGGCGGCCTCCTGCAGGGGTGCGGCTGCACCGACAGTCAGGAAATCATGCACCTTGCGGGCGCCCTCGATGACGTAGGCCGGGCCGATGAGGTAGCCCAGACGCCAGCCGGTGATGGAGTAGGTCTTGGACAGCGAGCTGCAGCTGATGGTTCGATCGAACATGCCGGGCAGCGTGGCCATATAGACGTGCTCGTGGGGCGCGTAGACGATGTGCTCGTATACCTCGTCGGTAATGCAGTAGGCGTCGTACTTTTTGCAGAGGTCGGCGATAAAGGTGAGCTCCTCGCGCGTAAAGACCTTGCCGCAGGGGTTGGAAGGGTTGCACAGGACGATGGCCTTGGGATCGTTGTCGCGGAAGGCCGCCTCGAGTGTCTCGCGGTCAAAGTCGAACGCAGGTGGGTTAAGCGGCACGTAGATGGGCTCGGCACCCGAGAGGATCGTGTCGGCGCCGTAGTTCTCGTAGAATGGCGAGAAGATGACGACCTTGTCGCCGGGGTTTGTGACCGTCATCATGGCGGCCATCATGGCCTCGGTGGAGCCGCAGGTGACCACGATGTTCTCGTTGGGGTTGATCGGCATGCCCATAAAGTGCTCCTGCTTGGCGGCAAGCGCCTCACGCATGGCCTGGGAGCCCCAGGTGATGGAGTACTGGTGATAGAGCGGCTTGGGGTCGCTGGCGATGGCGCTCAGGCTGTTGAGCAGCTGCGCCGGGGGATCGAAGTCGGGGAAGCCCTGCGACAGGTTGACGGCGCCATACTTATTGGAGATGCGCGTCATGCGGCGGATGACCGAATCGGTAAACGTTGCCGTACGGTTGGAGAGTTCTTTCATGCTTGTCCTTTCGAGCATTTGCAGTGGGGCAAGTTTACTCCTATGAAACCGGTGGGAATTGCTCGAAATGGTCTCGAAAAACTCTTTTCAAAATTCTTGAAAATTGGGGCTTGCATCGCGTGGCGTTCCTTGCAATAATAGTCGAGCGCGAAGCGCACAGGACACGGTGGGTGTAGCTCAGTTGGCTAGAGCGACGGGTTGTGGTCCCGTAGGTCGAGGGTTCGAGTCCCTTTACCCACCCCAGTTCTTGCTTCGTGTTGATATCGGGTCGTTAGCTCAGTTGGTAGAGCAGGGGACTCTTAATCCCAAGGTCCAGGGTTCGACCCCCTGACGGCCCACCAAAGATTGTTAAGACGGTCAACTTCGGTTGGCCGTCTTTTTTATTAACCTCGCATGGGGCCGAACCCGTAAGGGCACAGACGCTTTACAAGTCGAGCCTGCCCTGGGGGTCGGTGAATCCGTCTGTACCCTCCTTGAGCTTTTTCTCGTCTGCTTTCACGCGACGTTCGAGCTTCTTTGTATCTTCGGCAGGCGGTAGGTTCTCGGGTACAATTCCGCGGTCGATGAGGCTGCCACGCACGCTTGTGTTGTTCTCGACGTGCTCTTGCTTGATCTGGTCCAGACCGTACAGGTCGTGTTCCTCGGCGTTGAAGGCCGTCATCGAGTTCGTAAGGTCCTTTGCTTTGATGAGAACATCGGCTAGCCTGTCCGCCAATGCCGAGCTCTTGGATACGCCGAGCTGTTGTTTCATTTCCGCCGTGCTTCTGCCGCCGAATAACGCTTCGTCGCCCTTCGACTTGATGATCGCGAATCCTTTGGAGTCCACGCCGCGTTTGAACGCAATACCCGAGAGCTGTTTCTCTGAATCGGATAGCGAGTGGCGCGCCTGTAAGCGCTGAATCTCTGCGAAGCGCTGCTCTATGAGCTCTTGGCGGCGCGTCTGCACGGCAAAGTATGCCTGGGCGAGCGCGATCTCTGGCTTGTTTGAATCTCCGTTTTGGGCGATTAATAGCATGCATAGCGCGTAAGCTTGTAGTCTTTAACCGCGCGAGCGGCGACACCGGCAGTTATCATTTTCGTGGTGTCACGAAAATGGGAATCAACTGGAGTTTTGTTTGTTTCGCACGAGACTTTTGCCCTCTTAACAACTTCGGCGAAGTTCTCCCATCGAGTGTATCCCATGGGTTCCATTAAATCGCGTGCGAGTCAATACTCAACGCCGTCTTCCACATTGGCGTAGCTATCAAGTTCGACACGCCACTTCTCGATATCACTACTGTCCATATCTCCTCCTCGCTGATCTATTGTCTATGCGCGCTTTGCCCGCTCTGTACTCAGAATAAGGATACGCTGCCGTGCGGACACGAATGGGCCCCGTGCCACTTCGAGGTCACGGGGCCCATAGATATCGATTAGTTGTGCTCTGCTCTAGATAGGTGTCCAGTTTAATTCGATCGATAGTGCGAACCCAGGCTTTCGGTCCGCTTGCGCATGGCTTTGACCATCTCCGTTGCCAGCTGATTCTGCGATTGCAGGCGGGCGAGGGCTGCGATCTCGCTGTCTTTGGCATGCGGCTTGCTCAGCGCCGTTGCCTCGTCTTTCAGGCTTTCAAGCTGTTGCAGGGCCTTGGATAGACCTGCTTCGGTCCTGTTGATCATGCAATAGGTACTCATCGTGTGCTTAAGGCTGTGTGTCAGGCGTTCGGCATCTGTTGTGGCAATGCCATACTGAGGGAGGGCGATATCCATCGGAGCGGCCGCCTCGGGAGCGTCCAGCGCTGCTTGGGCTGCCGATGCGCCCGCGATGCGCCCAAACACGATGCCGTTGGCGCTTGACAAGCCGCCGATGCGGTCGGCGCCGTGCATGCCGCCTGTTGCCTCACCGCAGGCGAAGAGGCCCTCAATGCCCGTGTACGCGGTCATGTCGATCTTGATGCCGCCGTTAGCGGCGTGGGCATACATCGCAACGCGCATCTCGTCAGTCGGGGCGATGCCGTGCTCGTCTTGCAGCCAGGTGGCAAAGGTCTGCACAAACTCTGGGACATCCTCGCGAGGGAAGTCGTAGTGGAGTGCCAGGCCTTCGACACTTGTCTGATCGATGACGAGATCGATAGCGCGGGAGGCCAAGCGTGACGTGAAGGGACCATATCCAGAGCGCTGCTCGAGCAGGTCGTCCAGCTTGTCGTCGGCAATATCTACCGGCTGGTCTACATGTACGTAGCGCCAGGTTTTCTCGTTGAAGACCAGGTTGCGCTTGGGCTCGATGAAGCCGGGCATCATCTGCATGAACTCTATATTAGTAAGTGTTGCGCCGTGCGCCAGCGCGATGGCCTGCGAGGAGCTGAGCACATCAGCCGACGTAAGGCTGCGCTCGAACAGGCCGCTTGTGCCACCGGCTGCGATGATCGTGGCCTTGGCGGCAAAGGGCACGATTCGATTTTCGGTGAGGTCGTAGAGCACGGTTCCGGTTATTCTGCCGTTCGTGTCCTCAACAAGGTCGATAAGCTCATGGCGGGGGAGCAGGCGAATGCCGAGCGACTCGATCCGGGCTGTCAGAGCGTCCTCAAGGGGTTTGCGGGTGAGGCCGCGCCACATGCGCGTCTTGTGGTCAAAGCAGGGGATAAACTGCTTTTGCTGGGCGCTCTCGGCGCTTTGCGGACGCTGGAGCTCAACGCCCAGGTCTTGCTCGAGCCATTCAATTGCCTGGGGAATGCCGTGGACAAACGTCTGGACAAGCTCGGGGTCGGCGACGCCGCCACCAACGGTCTGGATGGTATCGATGAGGTCTTGTTCGTCGTCTTCGTTAACGGGTCCGATAAGCCCCAGGCCCCAGGTTCCGGGGAAGAAGCTCGATCCACTCATAGTCTTGCCGGCGCTTGCCACAGCGACGGTTGCGCCCGTGCGTGCCGCTTCGATGGCGGCGCAAAGGCCCGCAATGCCAGATCCAATTACCAGTACATCAGTCGATTCCATCGGATTCCTTTCTCGTCCGGCGCATTGTCGCATGGGTGATCGGCAATGGGGCCGCAAAGACTCGGCAAATCGGTAAAGGGCAAATATGGCAGGTGGGCGTCATGGACGTTCTGACGCTCCGTCTCATCACATCTCGTATTTCGCCCCAACTGATATATCGGCATTAGCTGCCCTGCGACAGCGTAAACAAAAAGAGCCGCTACCCCGAAAGTTAGCGGCTCCAAAGCTCAACTATGTGAGCATCGCGCGGGCGCGACTAGGCCTTGAGGGCCTCCTCGACGGCGACAGCGCAGGCGACGGTGGCACCGACCATGGGGTTGTTGCCCATGCCGATGAGACCCATCATGTCGACGTGCGCAGGCACGGAGGAAGAACCGGCGAACTGGGCGTCGGAGTGCATGCGGCCCATGGTGTCGGTCATGCCGTAAGAGGCAGGGCCGGCGCCCATGTTGTCCGGGTGCAGGGTACGGCCAGTGCCGCCACCAGAAGCGACGGAGAAGTACTTCTTGCCAGCCTCGAGGCGCTCCTTCTTGTAGGTGCCAGCGACGGGGTGCTGGAAGCGCGTGGGGTTGGTGGAGTTACCGGTGATCGAGATGTCGACGTTCTCGTGCCACATGATGGCAACGCCCTCGCGGACGTCGTCGGCGCCGTAGCAGTTGACGGCAGCGCGGGGACCATCGGAGTAGGGGATGGTCTCGACGACCTTGAGCTCGCCCGTGAAGTAGTCGAACTGGGTCTTCACGTAGGTGAAGCCGTTGATGCGGGCGATGATCTGAGCAGCGTCCTTGCCGAGACCGTTGAGGATGACGCGCAGCGGCTTCTTGCGAGCCTTGTTGGCGTTCAGAGCCAGGCCGATAGCACCCTCAGCGGCAGCGAAGGACTCGTGACCGGCCAGGAAGGCGAAGCACTCGGTGTCGTCGGAGAGCAGCATAGCGCCCAGGTTGCCGTGGCCCAGACCGACCTTGCGGTCCTCGGCGACGGAACCGGGGACGGTGAAGGCCTGGATGCCCTCGCCGATGATGGCGGCAGCCTCAGAAGCGGACTTGGCGCCACGCTTGACAGCGAGAGCGCAACCGAGGGTGTAGGCCCACTCGGCGTTCTGGAAGGCGATGGACTGGGTGTTGTTGACGATCTCACGCGGGTTGAAGCCCTTGTCGGTGCAGATCTGCAGAGCTTCCTCGAGGGAGGCGATGCCGTTGTCGGCGAGACACTTGTTGATCTTGTCAGCGCGGCGCTCGTAACCTTCGAACGTAACAGTCATAGTTATTTCCCTCCCTTTCTACTCGTGAACCGGGAACACGCTGGCGACGGAGTGAGTCTCCTCGTCGGTGCGCGGGTCGATGTACTTGGCAGCGTTCTCCCACTGACCATAGTGGCCCATAGCGCCAGCGATGGCCTCCTCGGGGGTCTTGCCGGCCTTGACGGCGTCGGTGAACTTGCCGAGGTTCAGGAACTCGAATGCGATGATCTCGTTCTTGTCGTTGAGAGCCATGCGGGTGACGTAGCCCTGAGCGAGCTCGAGGTAACGAGCGCCCTTGGCCTTGGTGCCGAACATGGTGCCGACCTGAGAGCGAAGGCCCTTGCCGAGGTCGTCGAGGGAGGCGCCCACGGGCAGGCCGCCCTCGGAGAACGCGGTCTGGCTGCGGCCGTAAACGATCTGCAGGAAGATCTCGCGCATAGCAACGTTGATGGCGTCGCAGACGAGGTCGGTGTTGAGGGCCTCGAGGATGGTCTTACCGGGAAGGATCTCGGAAGCCATGGCGGCAGAGTGGGTCATGCCCGAGCAGCCGATGGTCTCAACGAGGGCCTCCTCGATGATGCCGTCCTTGACGTTCAGCGTGAGCTTGCAGGCGCCCTGCTGAGGTGCGCACCAACCCACACCGTGCGTAAGACCGGAGATGTCGGAAATCTCCTTAGCCTGGACCCACTTGCCCTCCTCGGGGATGGGTGCGGGGCCGTGGTATGCACCCTTGGCAACGGGGCACATGTTCTCCACTTCCTGTGAGTACTGCATGCCTCTCCTCTCTATCGTGTTGGCGTCCCGTCTGGGGGTCGTGGCTGGCGATTGCCGGGCGACCCTTCGAAAGGGACATGACATGCAGCCCCTATAATACCGCGAAATGCACGGAATATTCGGCGAACGGCTCAGTTTTCGTAGCGAGAAGTCCGGAAGTTTTAATTGAAACGGTTTAACTCTATGTTCTGTGGTCGCGAACTTCCGTAGAGGGGGTCCGTCTTGGGCAAGCTTTTGGGCAGCTCTTGTATGCGTTGCAGGGGTTGACCTGTTGCAACGGTGCCGTTCGCCGCCTGTTTACTGCCTTTGGCCGCGCGAGCGAATTGTTTTGCGTGAATGTTTTGATGGCACGCTTCAATCGTGCTGTATTGGATGGCAAGCAGATCCCGGCGAAGGGAGCGCCATGCAGCGCGTTTGGAGAACGGTTACCGGCTTTTACCATGTCTGTGCCCGCGGTACGGGCAAGCAGCTCATCTTTGAGGGCGATGAAGACCGGTGGGAGTTTTTGGAGCTGATGCGCGCGTGCTGCCGCGAGGAGGGTGTGACGGTTATCGCCTGGTGCCTTATGGGCAATCACGTGCATTTGGTGCTTGCAGATTACGAGGACAGGATGAGCGCGGCGATGCACCGGCTGCTTTTGACGTACGCGCGGCGGTTCAATAAGCGCATGGGGCGCACAGGCCGTCTGTTCCAGAACCGTTTTGACCGGCGTTCGCTCGATACCGATTGGCAGGTGATGGAGGCTATTCGCTCTGTACACGCTGATCCGCAGGAGGTGGGCGTTAGCCTAATCGAGCGTTATTCCTGGAGCAGCTTTGCGGAGCATCTGCGCGCTTACGACAGTGATGCGGCAGATGCCACGAGGGGATTTTGCGATCCTTCTTGCGTGCTTGAGCTATTTGGTTCTGCCGAGGCCTTTGCTGCCTATTCGCTTTCGACGCCCGACGGTAGCGAGCCGGCGCTGTGCGATATGAAAGAGACAGAGTGGGAACGCCACGCCTTTGCCGACAAGATGGCGAAGAGCCTCGGGGTTCCGCTCAATGGGGTTAAAACTGCACCGCCGGCGCAGCGCGATACCGTTATTGTTGGATTGAACAATGCCGGCTTTACGGTGCGCCAGATTGAGCGGTATACCGGGATTGGCAAAAGTACCGTCTCTCGTATCGTGCGCGCCCGCGCGCGAACGGCGATGCGGGCTGGCGGAAACGTGATGTAAGGTCGCCTGTTCACCGCAGCTGGGGTCGTTCATACGCCGCAACCAGCGTTCAAAAGCTTGGTACGGTAACTGCACTTCTTAATATGCATAGAACAATCGTCATCTTGCATAAAATAACAGCTCAGTCCGGGTTTGCCCGTGCCTACCCCCGTCTGCGCCGTGCAAAAAACGGAGTTTTCAGCATCGTGGTGCTGTCGGCACTGCCGCAATCTTGCAACATACGGGTTCCGAAGCTATCTATGCCTTCCGATGCGCCTCCGAAGCGCATGTATGTGATCCCTGAGACCGTGATGCTTGCTCTAAAACACAATATATATGCGCCTGGAGACGTTGATTAACGCTTTCGATGCGTATACATACAGCTTGGCGTGCTGAATACTCGCAAAAATGCACGCCGCATCCTATGGGACCCTTCTGCTGCAGGCGCGAAGCGAGTCGGAGCTCAGCAGAACGGGACTTGGCGTTTTGCTTGGCGGGTCCGGGGCCCTGCCGCAGGCCTTTGGTGCTGTGGAAAACGCCCGTGTTCGCGTCTGCTGTGTGGTAAATGACAGACGGGGCGCCGGACGCGCTGATTTTGTGTGTTTGTGCTCATTAGGAAAAACAGAGCCGCCCGTATCGGGCGGCTCGGCAATCAAAAACCTTGGATTCGGAGCATACGCTACTGGTTAGCTTGTCCCTCGAGCATGCCGTCGAGGGTGCGCCAGGCGAGCTCGGCGCACTTGACGCGGGCGGGCATGTGCGAGATGTCCTGGAGCTGGGCGGCTTCGTCCAGGTCTTCCAGGTCCTCCTCGGAGAGCTTCTCGCCGCGGATCATGGCGAGGAAGAGCTCTGCTAGGCGACGTGCCTCCTCGACGGTCTCGCCGGTGATGAGGTCGGCCATGATGTCGGCACTGGCCTGACTGATGGCGCAGCCGTGGCCGGTAAAGGAGGCCTCCTCGATCACGCCGTTCTCGACGCGCAGCTGCAAGGTGAGCTCGTCGCCGCAGCTGGGGTTGATGCCGTCGTGCTCGTGCGTGGGGGCATCCATCTCGTACTTATAGTCGGGGTGCGAGTTGTGCTCCATAAACGTGGTGGAGGTGTACAGATTACCCATTGAACGTGCTCCAAACGTGATGCAGACCGGCGATGAACTTGTCGATGTCGGCCTTGTCGTTGTAGAAGGCCACGCTGGCGCGGCAGCAGGCGAGGTTCTCGACGCCCAGCCAGGTGAGCAGCGGCTGCGCGCAGTGGTGGCCGGCGCGGATGCAGACGCCGTCCATGTCCATGATGCTCGCGACGTCGTGCGGATGGATGCCCTTGACGTTAAAGCTCACAACGCCGTGGTGGTTGTCCCAATAGATGGAACCGATGATCTGGACAAAGTCGAGCTGCATGAGTTCGCCCATCAGATAGTGGACGAGTGCCTGCTCGCGGGCCTGGATGTTCTCGTAACCCACCGTGTTGACCAGGTAATCAAGGGCGGCGCCCGTGGCGAAGATGCCGGCGGCGTCCTGCGTGCCGGCTTCGAATTTCTCGGGGACGGGCGCCCAGACGGCGTCCTGCTCGGTGACCGAATCGATCATCTCGCCGCCGGTGAGCATGGGCGGCATGGCGTTGAGCAGGTCCATCTTGCCCCACAGCACGCCGATGCCCATGGGGCCCATGGCCTTGTGTGCGCTAAAGGCAAAGAAGTCGGCTCCCAGGTCGGCCACATCGACCGGCATGTGCGGCAGCGACTGTGCGCCGTCGACGACCAGATAGCCGCCGTACTTGTGGACGAGCTTGCCGAGGTTCTTGACCGGGTTCTCGACGCCCAGCACGTTAGAAACCTGACCCACGGCCAGAATCTTGGTCTTGGGACCAACCTTGGCAAGAACCTCCTCGGTGGTGAGCTGGCCGGTCTTGGCGGGGTAGAGATAGACGAGCTTGGCGCCGGTCTCGCGGCAGACCTGCTGCCACGGAATCAGGTTGGAGTGGTGCTCCATGATGGTGATGACGACCTCGTCGCCCGGCTCCAGTACCGTAGGCGCAAAGCTCTTGGCGACCAGGTTGAGCGACTCGCTCGTGTTGCGGGTGAAGACGACCTCGTTGGCATTGGGGGCGCCGATGACGTCAGCGATCTGCTGACGCACCTTCGCAATGGCCTCGGTGGCCTCGACGGACAGCGAGTATAGGCCGCGCAGGGGGTTGGCGTTCATGCGCTGGTAGAAATCGCGCTCGGCGTCGAGCACGCAGGCGGGGCGCTGCGCGGTGGCGGCGCTATCGAGGAAGGCGATTTCGGGGTGTTGCTGGAACAGCGGGAACTGCGCCTTGTAGGGGTTGGTCTCGATGTCGACGGTAGGCCAGCCGCGCGAGGCCTCGTCGCTGGCGTCGAGCTCCATGGGCTCGGGGGCAGTACAGGTATCGCATTTAACGTGCTCGGTATCGATCATGCGAGCTCCTCTTCAAAGTTATCGATCAGGTTGTTGCCCAGGCGGACGACGGCGGCGCGGGTGCGCTCATCGGTGGCGGAAAGCGCGGCGTCCTCCAGCTTGGCGCGGATGAACAGGTCCTCGGCGGCGTTTTGGTCAAGGCCGCGGCAAGCGAGGTAGAACAGCTGCTCGTCGCGGACGTGGCCGATGGTGGCGCCGTGGTTGCCGGCGACGTCGTCCTCGTCGCACAGGATGACGGGGACAGTCTTGTTGTCGACGCCCTTGTTGGCGAGCAGTACGGTCTCGCGCTCGGTACCGACGGCACCCTTGCAGCCGTGCACGAGGTCGATGGTGCCGCGGTAGACCTTCTTGGACGTGCCAGTCAGCACACCGTTGGCGTCGATCTCGCACTCGGTCTTGCGGCCGCGGTGGCGCAGCTCGTAGTTAAAGTCGCGCACCTGCTCGCGGGCGCCCAGATAATCGGTATCGATCGTCACCTTGGCGGTGTCGCCCAGCAGGTCTCCGGCAAGGCCGGTGGCGCTGGCGCCGGCACCCAGGACGGTGTGCTGCACGTTGACGCGCGCGCCCTCGTCCAGGAACAGGCCGGTGTCGTCGAGCGCGATCCAGCTATCGTCGAGCGTCTGCGTGCAGGTCACGTTGACGGTGGCGTACTCGTGGGCGCACACGCGTAGCGCGGAGCCCACGACGCCTTGGCCGGCAACGGGGGAGTCCAGGGCTATGCGCAGGTCGAGCGTTGCTTGCGGACGGGCGACGACATCGATGGCGGCGATGGTCGCGGCAGCGTCGACGCCGCTCACGCGCACGGTAACCGTGGCGTGATTGTATGCGGGCACATCGATGACGAAGCGCTTGGTAGCGTGCTCGGCCAAGTAGGCGTAGGCAGCCTCGCCCATGCCTGTTTCGAAGGCTTCAGCAGGGGAGAGCTCCTCCTCGAGCTTGATGGCACCGGCCTGGTAGACAGAGGTGGCGGGCACGTCGAGCTCGGTCTCGGGCGTGATGCGGGCGCGGTCGGCGGCGTCGCCGGGGGCGGAGGCGCGGCGCTCGGGGAAGCGCTCGGCCATGGCGTCCATGGCGGCGTCGAACGCGTCTGTCACGCCAGTAAACTGCTCGTCCAAGCCCTCGACCTCAATGGTCTCGGCGGGAGCGGCGGCAAGCTCGTCAGAGAGCTCGAGCTTGGTCTGATTCATTTTCAACCAGCCCCAGGTTGCTGCGGGCATCGCGTTGACCTGCTCGAGCGTGGTAGCAGCGGTGTTGGTTTCCTGTTTCATTATCCGATCGCTCCTTCCATCTCGAGCTTGATCAGGTTGTTCATCTCGACGGCGTACTCAAGTGGCAGTTCCTTGGAGACCGGGTTGGCAAAGCCGTTGACGATCATGGTGCGGGCCTCTTCCTCTGAGATGCCGCGGCTCATCAGGTAGAACACCTTGTCGTCGCCGATACGGCCGATGGTGGCCTCGTGGCCGATGTCGACGTTCTTGGCGCGGATGTCCATGGCGGGGATGGTGTCGGAGCGGCTCTGGTCGTCGAGCATCAGCGACTGGCAGCTCACGGTTGCCTTGGAGCCCTCGGCCTTGGGCGTCGCTACAATAGAGCTGCGGAAGGTCTGGATACCGCCGCTCTTAGAGATGCCCTTGGTCTCGACGGTTGCCGAGGTATCGGGTGCGTTGAGCACGACCTTGCAGCCGGTGTCGAGGTTTTGACCGGCGCCGGCAAAGGTGATGCCGGTAAAGCTCGAGCGGGCGCGGCGGCCGTTGAGCACGCTCATGGGGTAGAGGTAGCCCACGTGGCTGCCGAAGGAGCCACTGATCCACTCGATGTCGCCGTCCTCGTCCACGCGCGCACGCTTGGTGTTGAGGTTGTACATGTTCTTGGACCAGTTCTCGATGGTCGAGTAGCGCAGGTGCGCACGCTTGCCCACAAAGAGCTCGACGGCGCCGGCGTGGAGGTTGGCCACGTTGTACTTGGGCGCGGAGCAACCCTCAATGAAGTGCAGGTCGGCGTCGTCCTCGACGATGATGAGCGTGTGCTCAAACTGGCCGGCGCCCTTGGCGTTAAGGCGGAAGTAGCTCTGCAGCGGAAAATCGAGCTTAGTGCCCTTGGGCACGTAGACAAACGAACCGCCCGACCACACGGCACCGTGTAGGGCCGCAAACTTGTGGTCGGTGGGCGGGATGAGCGTCATGAACTTCTCGTGGATGAGCGGCTCCCACTGCGGGTCGTGCAGGGCCTCCTCGATGCCGGAGTAGACGATGCCCATCTTGGACGCCGTGTCCTGCATGTTGTGGTAGACGAGCTCGGAGTCGTACTGAGCACCGACGCCTGCCAGGTAGCTGCGCTCGGCCTCGGGGATGCCCAGGCGCTTAAAGGTGTTCTTGATGTCGTCGGGCACCGACTCCCAGTCGTGCTTTTGGTCGGTGTTGGGCTTGACGTAGGTGACGATGTTGTCCATGTCCAGGCCCTCGATGGAGGGGCCCCACGTCGGGTCGGGAAAACGATTGAAGATCTCGAGGGACTTGAGGCGCAGGTCGAGCATCCACTGCGGCTCGTCCTTCTTGGCACTGATCTCGCGCACAATGTCGGGCGTGATGCCAGCGTCGAGGCGCTCGAATCCCTCCTCGCCATAGGTGAAGTCGTAGAGGCTGCGGTCGATGTCCGCGACCTCGGTGCGGTTCTTGGTCATTGCGTCGCCCCTTTACGCCTGCTGCTCGGCAGCGGCAGACTCGGCCTGGGCGCGCTGCTCGGCGGCCTCGCGCTCGAAGGTCTCAAAGCCGTTCTTGTCGATCCAGGGGATGAGCGAGGCATCGTCCTCGCGCACGATGTGGCCCTTGACCATAACGTGGACGCGGTCGACATCCAGGTGCTCCAGGATGCGCGTGTTATGCGTGATGATGAGCATGGAGCCGTCGCAGCTCTTGCGGTAGGCGTCCATGCCGTGGCTGACGGTGGACAGGGCGTCGACGTCCAGACCCGAGTCGGTCTCGTCCAGAATAGCGAGCTTGGGCTGCAGCAGCAGAAGCTGGAGCATCTCGACTTTCTTCTTCTCGCCGCCCGAGAAGCCTACGCCCAGCTCGCGGTTGAGATAGGCGGTATCCATGTTGAGCTCGGCCGCGAGCTCCTTGACGCGACGGCGGAACTCCTTGCCCTTCATCTCCAGGCCGGGGCGGCCGGCGATGCTGGCGCGCAAAAAGCTCGACAGCGGCACGCCTGGGATTTCGACCGGAGACTGGAAGCTCAAGAATAGGCCGGCGCGCGAACGCTTGTCGGTGGTGAGCTTGGTGATGTCCTGGCCGTCAAAGACGATGCGGCCGTCATTGACGGTATAGACGGGGTCGCCCATGACCAGGTGGCCGAGGGTGGACTTGCCGGCACCGTTGGGTCCCATCAGGACGTGGGTCTCGCCGGCGGCGACGTTAAGGTTGACGTTGTGGAGGATGGTCTTCTCGTCCACGGAGGCGGTCAGACCTTCGATGGAAAGCAGCGGATTTGCGCTCATGCTGTCCCTCTCTGTATATGGTGTACTCATAGGTGTACTAAACCCTAGGAATCTTCTCGGAATAAAGTTACTATGGGTTCGGCGTTAGTCAAGGGAAAACCCGACTAATCCACTCGACTTTTCAAATTCTGGGACAAAATAACCTGTTGTGTTTGTCCCACTTGCTTTAAATTTGGGACAACAAACCTGGTTATGTTGTCCCAGCAACGATGGGAGGGTAGGTATGCTCATTTCCTCTAAGGGCCGCTATGCCCTCCGACTGATGATCTATATCGCAGCGCTTGGTGATGCCGAGGGCAAGATCGCCCTGCGCGAGGTCGCCGACCGCGAGCATATCTCACAAAAGTATCTGGAGCAGCTGGTTCGTCCGCTTATGAAAGCGGGCCTGCTTAAGAGCGTACGCGGTAAGGGCGGCGGCTACATGATGGCCAAGGATCCGGCCGAGGTGCGCGCCGGCGACATCCTGCGTGCCGTCGAGGGCAGCACGGCTCCAGTGGCGTGCGACGGCATCGACAACAGCTGCACCCGTAGTGATCTGTGCTCAACGGTCAAGTTCTGGCGCGGTCTGGACGACGTAATCGAAAAGTACGTCGACGGCGTGACGTTGGCCGACCTAGCCGCCGTCCCCGAGATCAACTTTGACATTAAGCTGTAGGTTGAGCGCAATTCCTTAAGATTTCGCGGAGGGTTGTTGCCGTTTACCGAGGGGTTGTTGTGCAACAACGGGCGAGCTGCAATACTTATTTTTATCTTTGCAAACTGAACTTTAACTACACCAATGCAGGGAGGATCTTATGCAGCCCAAGCATTCTGCTATTGTCGCGGGCCTGACGCTGGCACTTTCGTTTGGCGCCGTTTCCGCGCCGGCACCCGCCGCTGCCGAGGAGCCCACGCCGGGCGTTGCCTCGGATGCCACCGATATCGATAAGGGCCTTTACACCCAACAGTCCTTCTCGGGCGTGTTGAGGTCGGTTCAGGGTGTCTCGTTTGTCAACGTGACTCCCGAGATGAAGTACTTTACCAAGTACGAGAGCCATGGCAACTACAACCAGGGCTTTTCGTATGGCGACGGCTACAACGCGCTGGGTTATTACCAGTTCGACCGTCGTTGGTCGCTCATCCCGTTTATGAAGCAGGCCTACAACTACAACCCCGAAAAATACTGCATGCTCAAGGATGCGATTGATCGCGGCAGCGAGATTTCCAACACGAGCAATGCCATGTACGAGAACGGCCAGCTCACCGAGCTGGGCCATATCGCGCAGGATGCCTTCCAAGGTGCTTATAACACCGATCCTGCTGAGTTTTCGGCTCTGCAGGATGCGTATGCGTACAACTCGTACTATGCGGTGACCGAGGCGTGGCTTAAGAGCGCTCTTGGCATTGACATCTCCGGCCGCGCCGATTGCGTCAAGGGCATGGTGTGGAGCATCACCAACATGTGCGGCACCGGTGGCTGCAGAGACTTCTTCCGCTGGGCGAATCTTTCCAACGATATGTCCGACCGCGAGTTTGTGACGGCGCTCTCCAATAGCGTGGTCAACAATGTCGCCACCAAGTTTTCAAGTCAGCCCCAGTATCATGAGGGCTGGAAGAATCGTTATAAGAATGAGCTGAAGGACTGCTTGGTTTTTATCGCCGAGGATGAGGCTGCCGCTGCGACGCCCGTGCAGCCCGAGCCTACGCCGGTGCCCTCGCCGACACCTGATTCGAATGACGACTCGAGTGACGACGCCAACGATGACAGGATGGATGCGCCCTCGACCGATGCTGACGGTAATGGCTCTGCTGGTGGCACTACCAACGACGGCTCTACCCCGAACGGCTCCAATTTGAACGGCTCTGCTGCGGGCGATTCGCCTTCAAGCTCTGCCGGCAATACGGACAGCGACGCTTCTGGTTCGACTGGCGCTGACACCTCTAACTCATCTACCGGCTCGAGCGATTCGTCCGTTGACACCGGCTCTAACAACGGCTCCGGCTCTGACGCAGCCCCTGATTCCGATGCTTCCAAGGACGACTCGAATAAGGCGCCGGACGCCCCTGTTGCTTCGCCGGACAAGAAGCCTTCTTTCTCCGTGCAACTCGGTTCTACGCTGGGCTCTTCGCTGATGGCTGGCGTCAATAATGGCTCGACCCAGAACAAGGACAACTCTGATCAGGTTTCCACGGAAAAGACCGAGGCCGCAAAGGGCGACTCCAAGGACAAGGCTTCCGAGAAGACCGAATCTGATAAGGGTTCTAGCTCTGAGGAGAAGGACGACAAATCCGCTCAGAAGAAGGACGAGGATAAGAAGTCTGAATCTGAGAAGAAGGACGAGAGCAAGGACAAGACCGAGGACGGAAAGCAGCAGGGCGAGGACGGCGGTAAGGGCAACACCGACAACAAGAGTCAAGAGCAAAATGACTCCAAGGCGGTGACCACTACAACCACGACGACTACAACTACCAAGTCATCTGGCGGCAATATGCCCAAGACGGGCGATCTGATTGTGATGGCGAGCCTTGCCAGTGCAAGCTTGGCCACACTGGGCGCTACGTCTATCGTAAGTGGTAAGCATAAGCTCGATCAGCAGAAGAAAGCTTCTGGGGAGGACGGCTCGGAGGAGTAGCCTCTCGTTGCTAGATAACTAAAGAGTTGGGACGGGGTCCGGTGCGAATGCATCGGGTCCCGTTTTGTTGTGCAACGATTAGTTGTGCCCCCTCACACGTCTTGTTGCTACCGTTGCCCGATATGTTTGCGCGGCGACATCGGTACGCGCGAGGCGGTCATTACAATTGGCACCGTGTTGCGATTTAGGGGGAACGTTTTGGTGTCTGAACAGGCAAATAATGGTTGTGCTGCCGGCTTTGGCGTGCGTTTGATCGGCTGTGCCGACGATGCGGCTTTGCCCATTGGCATGCACGACTATGCGGAGGCCCTTGGTTGCTGCATGCTGGTTGACAAGACCATGTTTATTGCCGATGTGTTGGACTGCGACGCGTCCGTTGTGGTGTGCTGTCGACCCGAGGGTTTTGGCAAGAGCATGAACTTGTCGATGCTCAGGGCTTTTCTGGAGCGTCCAGCGGTCGGTCGCGCTGGTCAGCGTTTGTTTGCCGATGCTCAGATTTGGGATGCAGACGGCGGGCGCTATCGGGATGAGTACGCTTGCTATCCGGTGATATCGCTGGATTTTTCTGGCGCTGCGAGGCGTGGCGCCGCTATTGCCAGCGTCGTGCGCGATGCCCTTTCGGGCGAGTGTGCCCGCCTGCTGGCGCTTTTGGAGGCTCCGGATTTAGCTCGAGACAAGGTGCGTCACATCGAATGTGTCGCGCGTGGCGTGGCGAGCGCGGATGAGGTTGACTCGGTGCTCGGTGTGCTCATTGAGCTGCTGGAGATGGCCTGCGATGAGCAGGTTGTATTGCTCGTTGATGGGTACGATGCGGCATGGTTGGGCCGTGCAAGCGCGAGGGGCGCTTCCGGTGCCGATCCGGCAGAACTACTTGACCGTGTGCTGTTTGACGCCATTGCCACTGCGCGCGATTCGTTGCGGCTGACGTGTCTGATGGGGGAATGTCCCGGTCCTGCCGAAGCGGCGCTTTCTTCGCGCGGCTGCTCGTATTGTCTGACGACGCCGCTGTCGGCGTGGTGTGACCGATGTTTCGGTTTTTCGGATGCCGAGGTCGAGGCTCTTTTGAATCATGCTGGGTGCGAGGAATACCTGGATGATGCGCGTGAATGGCTCGAGGGGTATCGGTTTGGCAGGGCCTATTGCTCGAGTCCAGCGCGTGTGATCGGTTTTCTGGACCGAGGCTGCACGGCGCCTGTGCGCGCCGATCTGTATGGGTATGCGGATTGTCTGAGTAGGGTAGTTGCCGGGTGGAATCTCGACCGCCTTTCGGTCTTGTTTGATTTGCTCGAGGCCCATGGGTGCGCTGAGGTCCCGCTTTGTTTGGGCGCTGCAGAGCCAGATGTCTCGCCTGACGATGGCATGTGGACAGCGCTGTATCTGTCTGGTTTTCTCACGACGGATATGACTGAGGAGCTAGAGCGTGGCGATCGCCTCCGTGCTTTGCGATTGCCCAATAAAGAGCTTCGCCAGGCCTTGCGTCTAGTGATTGTTGAGTGGTTTGAGTGCGCTGCCGAAGACACTCGAGATGTCGATGCGTTTCGCGACGGGCTGTGCCGTGGGAACGAGGATACCGTGAGGCGGGCGCTAAGCCGCATCCTGGGGGATGCGGGTATCGGTGAGACCGACCCAGATAAGCCGCTGCCATATCATCTGCTCTTGCAGGGGCTCTGCTTTGGCTTGCCGGGCTATGCCAATCCTGCTTCGAGGCGAAAGTGTGGCGCGGGTCGCTGGGACATCCAGGTTTTTCCTACGGGCGCTGTGTTCGACGTAGCTGACACGATCGGTATGCTCGATGAACGTCCGCTGATAACGATCAACATGATGTATGACCCCGGTGTGGATGCGCTGGGTCTGGAATTGCTGGCCGTGCAGTCGCTACTCGACATAGAGCGCGACGGCATCGACGAAATCCGTGTGCCGCGACCCGGCGTGGGTCGCATGCGCTGGGGGTTCGGTTTTGATGGGCAGCATGTGGCTACGGTGTGCCAGCGGCTTTAAGCGCCGAGGTGTTTTCGGCTTCCGTTACTCGGTGTCCTTCATGGGCGGCATGGGCTTCCAGTCGGGGTCCTTGATGATCTTTCGGGCGTCCTTCATGCCACGGCGCAGCGCCGGAATGCCGGTCTTAAAGCACTTGTCGACCGCGGCCAGGCGAATGAATTCCTTGCAGAAGGTCGCGGCGTTGCCCAGACGGAACAGCACAGGGTGGTAGTCGCCGTAGATCTGCATGTAGCGTGCCAGATAACCGCGGTTGCGCATGATGTAGTAACGGTTGGTGTCGCTCGTGGAGTTGAGCTGGCGCTTGCCGGCGATATCCCAGTTAGAGACGGCGCGGGCGCGCTTGAGCACCACGTCGGCGACC
>ENA-ORTN01001332-ORTN01001332.1-human-gut-metagenome-genome-assembly--contig:-NODE-1332-length-24639-cov-10.107387_pt1 | contig 24639 bp, 22 predicted proteins | sample MGYA00242070_ERZ509189 | MGnify/ENA primary metagenome ERZ509189 (study PRJEB26280, sample SAMEA2338821) | human gut metagenome | biome: human gut; feature: human-associated habitat; material: faeces...
TACGGCAGCGACTGTCGGAAGTTAAGTCTGTGGAGAATAGAGGGTACTCTATCTAAGAAGCAGAAAGCCCAAGAGGTAACGACTGGGAGATGAAAATTTATTTTCACTTTGTTCTTTCTTGCAATCGATTCGTTTCTCATCTTTTTTCTTTTAGAAACGTGAAAATAATGCTAAAATGGATATAGAGAGGTGGGATTTTCTTGGAGAGTGTTTATCTTTTAGAAACAGATGATGATTTTGTTAGACAAGAATCGTTAAATCGGTTTTTATCCTCTTTGAATCAGTATGAAATTGTAAAGTACGATGGGGAAGATACCTCTTGGCAAAGAGTGTTAGAAGACTTGAATACGTATAACTTTTTAGTTGAACACAAGTGCATCGTATTTGAAAATGCTCCTGTCAATACGATTTCAGATACGGACTGGAAATCTTTGGAACAGTATTTAAATCATCCATCTACAGATAATATCTTAGTATTGGTTGTAACAAAACTCGATAAACGTAAGAAAAGTAACGATGTTCTTGTAAAACTTACAAAAGCACTTGCTACTAAAATCGACATTCAGGATTTAGTTCGTAAGTCTTGTGAAGAGTATCAAATTACGCCTAGAACGATTTCTTATCTCATCGATTATTGTCTTGGTGACAATGAAAAAATTTTGACAGAACTAGAAAAATTAAAACTTTATTGTTATGATTCCAAAGAAATTACGACGAACGATATCGATGAGATTGTAACGAAGTCTTTAGATGATGATATTTTTACATTGGTAGATGCCATTATGACTAATAAAAAAGCCAAAGCCATCGAACTTTATCAAGATATGCTTTTGCATGGTGGAGATGCCAAACAAATTTTATCCCTAGTGGCAAATCAATTTACATTGTATTATCAGACTCGTGTTTTAAGGCAAGATGGATACTCTAGTCCTGATATTGCGAAAGAATTAGGAATTCATCCTTACCGTGTTCAATTGGCATTAGAGAAGACGTATCGGTATACGGATTCTGAACTTTTGAAAAAGATTTCAAAACTAGCTGAACTCGATTATGAATCGAAAATTGGAAAACAAAATGTAGAAGATGGGTTCCTTTTGTTTTTCTTGGCACTATAGAGGTGTGTTATGATTGTTTTGATTATCGTGCTGTACATCGTTTTTAAAATAGGACTTGCTAAAGTTTTTCAAAAAGCTGGAAAAAAGTGGTTTTGGGCCTTCATCCCAGTTGCAGATCTATGGGTGTGGATTGAACTTTCCGATAGTAGTGGGGCAGTGATATTCGGTCCAGTTTTTCTAGTATGGTTATATTCCTGTATTATATCTTTTCCGTTTCTTGGTATTTTTTTGATTATTCTCGCGTTGTTTATAGGAGTTATGTTGTTAGGGCATTGGTTTAAAATTCATTTTATCATTGCTAGAAAATTTGGTGGTGGAACTCTTCTGGGTTTAGGACTTATATTTCTACCGTTTATCGTGATTCCGATTTTAGGATTTAGCTCACAACCGTTCGTTTCATCTTTACAATAAAAAAGACACTAGAAAATTAGTGTCTTTAATATTCTTTGGGTATTTAAGAAATTTAATTTGGCAACGTGTTTTAATTTTTCTTCGCCGTATTTTTCTACGATTTCTTCGCCAATTTTATCGACTTCTTTGCCGGCACCTTTTGGCAGAGGAATGTGCAATTCGTCACTTAGACGATCGAACTCTTTTAAAAATACATAACGGGCTAGGATAGAGGATGCTGCTACAGCTAGGTTTTTATCTTCTGCTTTCGGCATGAACGTAATGCCTCGTTGGATATTTGATGCATCTTTGATGTAATCGTAGTATCTTGCTTCTTTGGCAAATTCATCGACGATGATGTAATCGACATCACTTACTTCTTGCATCATTTGATATAGTACTTTGTTGTGCATGATGGCTTTAATTTTATTCATGTTGACGTCTTTCGAATATTTTTCGTTATATTCGTCGTTTTTTAAGATTAGACATTTATATTTGATTTTTTTAGCAATTTGGGGAGCGATTTTTAACATTGCATCGTCCGTTAGTTTTTTAGAATCCTTAACACCTAGACTTTCTAAAAAGGGAATATCTTCCTTGGTAACGTAACTAGCGCAGACGACGATTGGACCAAAATAATCGCCTGTTCCTACTTCGTCGCTACCGACAGAAGTGACGTTATAGTATTTATTGTTTTCCGGTTTTACTTTCTTTTCTTCTTTACTAGCGCCCATCTCTTGCCACATAGCAGCATCGACATCGGCACTTGTGCCTTGAAACATAACTTTTCCAGATGTGTACATTGTGATTACCGTATCGTTATCTTCTGCTTGAAAGACGACGTATGGAATTTCTTTGTCACGTCTTTTATCTTTGTAGTATTCGATCATTTTCTGTTTTACTTCTTCGTTTACACGAATTACAACGTTCATAATACCAGACTCCTTATCTCTTTTACTATTATACCGGAAAGATTAAGAAATTGCTATTTGATTTGACAAGAAAGTGTCTTTTTTGTGTTAAAAGTTTTTAAAATAAGGTATAATGGTAATAGATAGGAAAGTAGGAGTTAGTATGAATATTATCGATGCACTTATTATTTTGTTAATTTTAATGTTTGGAGTCATTGGATTTCAGCGTGGTTTTTTTAAACAGACAGTCGTATTTGTGGGCGAAATCGTTGCCATCGTCGTGGCATTTTTCTTAAAGAATCCAATTGCCGATTTCTTGTGTCTCAACTTACCGTTCTTTCATTTCGGTGGACTATTCAAAGGTGTGCAAGCAATCAACATATTCATGTATCAAGTCATTGCTTTTATCTTTGTGCTTGCTATTTTGTACATCATCTTAAATGTGTTGATTCGCATTTCTGGTATCGTCGAAAAGATTTTGAAATTCACGATTATCTTAGGTATTCCTTCTAAAATTTTAGGTGGAATCTTTGGATTAATTGAAGGAATTTTAGTTACATATATCGCTTTGTTTGTATTAAAGCAACCGATGTTTCAAGTTCCGTTTATCGATGATTCGAAATTGACACCATTCATTTTAGAAAATGTACCGTTTTTATCGGATGCGTTAGATCCAACGGTTCATGCCATTACAGAAATTTACGATTTAGTTCGCAATGACGAGTTAGATAGTAACGGTTATAATCGCGAAGCCATTCGAATTATGTTAGAATATCATGTTGTCAGTCCCGAGTTGATCGAAGGATTAGACAACAAAGGAAAAGTAAGCGTTCCAGATTTGGACAGTTTACTAGAACAATATCAATAGGAGGGTAATTATGATTAAACATTTAGAAAAAGAAGATTTTCATAAAGAAATAGAAAAAGGGGCAGTCTTAGTAGATTTTTATGCCACTTGGTGTGGTCCATGTAAGATGATGGAACCAATTCTTGAAAAACTATCCAAAGAAAAAGACATCAAAGTAATTAAAGTTGACGTCGATCAACACGAAGATTTAGCAAGGGAATACGGAGTTATGTCGATTCCAAATTTATTCTTGTTTAAAGATGGCAAAGAAGCAAAGAATCAAGTTGGGTATTTACCTTACGAACAACTTGAAAAATGGTTTTAATGAATTTCTATGAAAGCAACTAAGAAAAAGAAACCTATCGTTACCATTCAAAAAGGAAACTTTCAAGAATTTCAATTTTATTATGGCGAGTATACTAAATATTCTGTTTTAGGAAGTGCTATTCAAGAGGGAAAGGCCACGTTTTATCTCGTTTTAGAAGATGGTCTTTACATGAAAGACTTTTGGACTTACGATATGCCAGATGGGGTGTTAGAACTAGGAATTCCAAATGGACCAATCAAACAGACGATATTGGATAAACGATACTTTCCAGAAGTTCTTTCTTATTTTCAGAAAGAAAAAGTAAAAAGTCTCATCGTGATGCTCGTTTTACGGATTCATGATACCGAAACAGAAGATGCTTCCCAAAAACGAGAGTTTTTAGAACATTATGGTTTTATTCCTATCAATAACCTTCAAAATGACGATGTATCGATGGTTCAGTTACAATATTCATTTTTAAAGAAAAAAGACGTTTAAAGAACTGACTTGATAAATTTATACACGAAATAAAAAGTTCTTAACTATGGCAACATCGATAATTAATCGGTGTTGTTTTTAGTTTATTTTTAATTTTTATGTTATTATTATAGTATACAAATTTGTTTAATACAATTTGTAGTTCATCAAGAGTCTTGGGATTGTCTTTCTTGATGAAATCTTTGAATTGGCCGTTGAGTGTTTCTATCCAAGGATTATGAGTGTAAGTGTAAGGTGCGGACATACTTGGTATAAGATTCATTTCAGCGGTTTTTGTATTATATATTCCACTTTTATACATTCCTCCACGATCTGAATGTAATATGATATTATCTAATTTATAATCACTGTCATTTAATAAATTTAGATTGTATTCTATGAAATCATTATTTAGTGATTTACCAATACATGATACTAATATTTCAGTGCTATAAGCATCAATAAAGAATGATACATTTTGTTTTCCGTCTTTTTCCAATTTTACTTCTGTTGTATCAGTTGATATTACTTTATAAATATCATTTATATCCATACTTTCTGCTATATTTTGATAAGTGTATTTCTTTTCATCCCCTTTCGTTGTAACCGTATATTTACCTTTATTTTTATTTTTCTTTCTAGCCTCAGGTAATTTCATTATGCAACATTTAATTAAGAAAGCCATATAATATGAGATAATGATTCCTTCATGATATTCAAGTTGTTCTTTTATTTGTCTATATCCTGCAGTTCCATTTGATAAATCATAATATTTTTGAATTAGCGGTTTTAATGCTTCATGATTTAATTCGTATCTATTTTTTATATTTTTTCTTTTAAGCCATTTGTAATAAGTATCTCTGGATATTTCTAATTCTTCACACATTATATTTATTGGGTATTGTTTCTTGAATTTTTCGATGAATTGGAATTTGTATGTATTTCTTTTTCCAGGAAGGCATTGAATTTTTTTAGTATTTCATATCTAACATTGTCTTCCGTTATTTCTATTTTTTTCAATCCTTTTTTCTTTTTAAAACAATTTTCTTCGCCTTCCTGAATATACTCTCTAATCCATCTATTAAGTGTACCTGTACTTTTCTTTTTACCTAATATAGTTCTTTCAACTTCCATTTGAGATTTCTTATCAATCAAAACCATTTTTACAGCTTTAATTTTTTCTTCTCGAGTAAAATTTCTATATTCTCTTGTTATCATTGAATCCTCCTTATTTAAATTTTATCATACAAAAAATCTACACACTTTTTATTTTGTGTAGATTTTTTTCAAATCACTTCTACTATCCTCTTTCTTTTACGTTAGTAGTAAGAGAAGCCTGTAAAGCCGCAAGGTCTGCAGGTTTCTGATAAGTTGTCGTAGCACTTTGATAAAATGTTCCCGGCTGATACCAAATATTTTGAATATTGGCACTATTGCTAAGCGGTTCTGGATTTGGTCTTTCAATATGCATCGCTGTAGGAACTTTAAAAGCACTACCAAATGCGATACAATTACCAGGCTGCAACGTCTTCAAACTTTCCATAATAGCACTGCTGACCGACGGTACCATGTTCCGAATATATTCCAAATCTTTTGGATGCAACGTTCTCAAAATGATAAAGTTAGAACATTGGGAAATGGAAGTTTCAGATAATTCGGATGGCCGCTGCGTAATCAAACCTAATAAAACACCATATTTACGACCTTCTTTGGTAATACGGTCGAAGATATTATAACCCAAGATTTCTTCATCGGCATCTTTTTGAACATAACGGTGAGCTTCTTCAATGATAATGTGGAATGGAATACCACCACGATCTTTATACTCACAAGCAAAGTCGAACAACATCTTAGAAATGATTTTCGTAAGTGCTTTTGCCATACGGTCATCGACATAGTTGATATTGAAGTTTACAATCTGCGCTTTTTTACCAAGACTCGTCGTAACCAAACTCTTGATGTAATCTTCTCTACTAATCATTCTAGGATAATCGAAGTATTGTGCCGCATCTCCATTTACTAACGTATGAAGACGAACACTCAAAATATTAGCATAATCGAATACTTTATCACTCTTTAAAACACCTTCACTAATGAGTGAAAAATCCATCGCGTTTTCTAAATCTTTCAAAGTAAAGGGAATCGTTCCATCCGGTGTCTTCAACTCAGACTCCTCAGTCGTAAATTTACTGACGAAATCGACAACCAAACTCATCTCTTGCATTTTACCAGTCTTATCGACATATAAAAGTTGTTGCAAAGTACGATTGTATCCCGGTTGAATAATCAACGATTGTAAATTTAAATCCTTTGTATTGAAATTAGTTAACACTGCTGTAATTTGATCACGAATCTTAGTAGAATCTTTACCACTCATCAAAATATCCATCAAAGCACGAGCAATAATTTCATTCTTCTGTTTCAACGTTTTGTCATCATTACTCTTTAAAATCGGAACTAACTTCAATGCTTTATCGATGATTGGTAACTGGGAAGAAGTCGTAACTCCTAATAACTGAGCAATATCATCGGTTCCTAATAACCAAAGTGGAATTTTTAAAATCTCACTTTCTGGCGATGCAACATTTGTCGTATAGTTTTTATAATAAATATTCGGATTGATTTGGTTGATATTTTGAAAGGCATTGATGTATTCACCATAAGCATCAAATATAAAAATATTGGCAGATTCGGGAGCGTTCTTCGGATTAGAAAAGATATTTTGTAACAATCTAGATACCGTAAAAGATTTACCAGAACCAGTATTTCCTAAAATGGCAAAATGATTACTGAAAAATTGATTGGTATTGACGTTAATGCGATAATTACGATAAACCGTAGAAAGACCAAAATAAATTTGCGAATGGTCCGTAATCTGTTGTTTACCAAAGATCAGTTCTAGTTCGTCACTCTTAATTAATCTTGGTTTTGCACGAAAAGAAGGTTTTGCCGAAAAACCCGGCAAAAAACCAGTTGGCAATACTTCTCCAACAATTGAAACCTTAGCACTTGTCTGATCGACATCGACAATTTCACCGACAATCTTAGTGTCGTTTGTATCTTCGAAAATAACATGAATGCCAACTAAGTTTACTTGGTTAGTCATATCAATAGAAAGTTTAATCGTAATGGTATTTCCAACAATACTGACAATCGTTCCTAGCATACACATTTCTCCAATCCCTTTATTCTAAAATTTATTATATCATATTTTAGGAGTTTTTACTCTACTTTATTCGGATATTTTATGACAAATAAAGGAATCATTTGACAGAAACCTCAATATTAAAAGGAATTGGGAATCACAGGATCTACTTCCACCAAAGTCTCTTCTTCTACCATAGAATCTGACGAATCATCGCTAAACTCATCTTCACTCAAAACTTCATCGGACTCTTCCGAATAAGAACAGTCATCATCCGAACTGATATCGGAAGAATCATCTCCCTCTTCTTCTAAGTCCATTCCGATCCATGTGACATCACCTAAAATTTCGAACTTTTGACAGTCAAAAGAATATCCATTGACATCGATTGTAACAGAGTGAGTTGCCGTCATATCAGATGTCAATACCAAATCTGCGGCTAAGATGATATTGGTACAAAATGGATTCCAAAGAGCAACTTCCAACTCATCCAAATTAGAAACTGTAACTGTAGAACGGTAACTTTCTACATATCCATAAATAGAGTCTTGTACAAATGCAGTTGTCACATCGCCTAATAAAACACTATCGATACCAGTAATAGAAGGATTTTCTATCGTTTCAAAAGAATTATTCACATCAATAAAAGAAACGGTACTAGAAGTAGCACTCATATTAGCAGCATCGAGCAAATCGACTGCTTCTAAAAAAACATCACTATCTACTATGGACAAAGAAAGATTCAAAGATACATTGTGAAAAGAAACAACCGTGTCGAAAATCAAAACATCTGCACCGGTAATTTGGTACCCTTCTCCATCCAACAATTTCGGTGTCTGAATCGTAATATCTTCTGTAGTCATGATGTCATTCATAAAGTGAATTTCGGAAACGAGTTCGCTACTGAATGCACTCAGTAATTCTTCTTCTGAAGAAACAAAAACGGAATCAAATTGATGCAAGGAAAGAGAAAATTCATCCTTTTCTAGCGAATCCGGTAAATAAGAAATCAGTTGTTCCAACATTGCTCGTTCAGATACACTACTATAAATTGTAAAAGAAGAAATTCGAACCAAAACTGCTGCTAAATTCGTATTATTTATTTCTTGAATCTTACTTTCTATCTCTTTTAATTCCGTATTCATCTCTTCGACACGACGTTTACTAAAATCTATTTTAGATAATTCGATGAAATATCCATCTAACTTATCTTTAATCGATACCAGTTCCGGATGAGCACTTCCCTGAATAGATTCCAATAACCGTGAAACCCATTGTTTCAACTCTGACACATCTTGCGTATTATCGTAAACAGGTTTCTCTTTCTTAGGAGCTTGATACGTTACGTTACTGACAACCGTTTTAGAAGGACCAGAAGGATTCACTGTAATAGTCGGATGATTCGGATCAAAAGTAGGAAGAATCTCTTCTGTTCCATCGATTACAAGTTGCTCATCAGGTAACGGATCACTCAAAACAAAAGAATGACGACCAATCATAATCAACAGAAAAAAAAGAAACAAAATAAAAAGAGTCAAACAAATGCCGTCATGAATATCTTTTTCTTTATCTACTTCACGGTTCATTTGTCTAACCTCCTTTTAAACATATATTTTCTATGTTAGTAGGAGTTTGAAAAACAGTCAAGAGAATTTACAACTTTTTACTTTGAAAATAGTGATTCAAAAAAACTTTCTCGGTCCAGTTCATTCCATCTGTTCTAAAAATATGACTTCGTCCCAAATACATTTGATCAAGACTTACAATTACTTTTTTACGAGGAAAATCACGTGGATGTAAGTACCTTGTCAGTAAATAAGATTGAAATAAAAAATATCGTTTCCGAAACGTTTCCAAACATTTTACAAAGACGAGAATCAAAATGAAAGTAAGTTGATAAGAACGAGTCAAAAAAGAGAATAGAATCGCTACATTAAGTCCAGCAAGGGAAATCAAAACAGTAACCAACAAACTTCGGTAATATGGCAAAAAGGAAGCAAACAGTAACTGTACGGCTTTCCCACCATCCAAAGGATAAAACGGCAACAGATTAAACCCTAACAACGCAAAGTGGTACATCTTTAAGATTTCAAAGTCATCTACTGGTAAAACAAACGATAGAAGATAAAAAACAATCATCTGCATCATAGGTCCTGCCAAAAGTACCATCCACTCTTCTTTTAAAGAGGAATTAGATAAAGAATCGAAAACTGTATTTCCACCGTATGGACAAAAACGAATTTCCTTGACGTGAAAGCCACACAACTCACCCATGATTGCATGTCCCAACTCATGTGGAATAATCAGCATAGCAAGCAAAACAATGTTTTTAAAAAGGCCACAAAGTAAGATGATGTATAAAAAAAGAATTGTGAACCCTTCTAACCGAAATTTAGGCCACGTAGTCTTGATAATTTAAATATGCTCCATCTTTCATCAATACTAAATACAAATCTTCACTTCTACTCATCCCTAAAATCTGTCCTTTCTCTACATAATCGTACAACTTCACATCCGATACATCGACATTTCCATACCAAACAGAAACGCCATCCACTTGCTCGACAACAATGGTGTTGCCATAATGTTCCGTCTCTCCAATCGAAACGATAATACCACTTAAAAGACTTTCCACGACACTTCCAGATGATACTTTCAAATGAACCCCGTCGTAATACGGTTCCAAAGAAGTATATGGAATAGTTCCTGAAAATACCTGTGTCACTTCATCGTCGTTAGAAGAGAAAATACCGCCGATGTATTTATTATACCAATTCTCTATCTGAGCAAAAGAAAAATTATCCATGTAGACGTGTGTTTTAACCCAACTAGCTGCGGTAGAGTTCACTTTCACAGTAATTAAAACACCGACAAATAAAATTCCCAACACCAACAACTTATTTACAAACTTATATTTTCTTTTTACCAAATGATGCTTCTTATAATACGCTTTTTTATACTTTTCGTAATTATCCATAGATATCTCTCCAATCTAACTTATGCTTGCTTTTCTTTTGTAGAAGTAAAACGACAAAACTAAACAAAACAAAAGCAAGAAAACTACTCAAAATCGCATGAATATACCAAGAGAACGAAAACAAAGTAACTTGATAACAGACAAAGACAATATAAAATAACGTATAATACGTTAAAAAACTCATTAACATCGTAAGAAGAGATAATCTTTTTCGTACGATAACATACAAGACAAGATAGATAGCACTCGTTAAAAAATAAAAACCAGTATATGAGAAATCATATAAGAAACCGGTTACAATTGGGAATACATAATCCCCTTTCTTTACTCCCCATAAAACTGCCAAAAGACATAACGGAATCCGAAAAGGAAAGAAACAAGATAAGATACTTTCTAAGAACAAACAGACAATATAAACGACATATTTCATTCTACTTCCCTCCTAAGAATGGCAACATAACGAATCTGATTCAACTGCACTTTCGGTACGACAATCGCATTTAAACTGATTTCATCAGAAGAAGACTGTACTTTACTAACCTCTCCTAGATAGATTCCAGATGGATAAAAAGAACCCAACCCAGACGTACTGACAATACCTCCTACGATATCTTTATCTTGAACGGATAAACCGGAAGCAACAAACGTTCCATCCTCTAAATAATCACTAAGAACCGCATAGATGGTCTTCTCTCCTAATGTGATGACAACCGGAATTTGATAACTGCTAGAAAGAGCGGATAGCAAAGAAACTTCCGCATAATTTTTAGTCACTTTACTAACGGTTCCAATCATACCATCAGCACTGACAACGGCCATATCGGCTAATACACCATCGTCACTCCCCTTATCAATTGTAAGAATATTAGAATATGGAGACACGGTCCGATTAATCGTCGTAGCATAAAGAAGTTCAAATCTAGATAAAGACGTATCGAGTTCCAACAGACTTTGAAGTTCAGCAATCTCTTTATCTTTCTCATCACTTAACGTGAAATCCAAAAAATTAGAAGGTTCCGATTTAAAATCGAGAAAATAATAAAAAATATCTTTCGTAAACGACTCTATCGAAGTATAGAAGTCTCTCCTAGAAAGTGCATACCAGAAAACACCTAATAACAGAAGTAAAACAAGTCCCAACAAGATTTTACGTACTTTTCTCCTCTTTCGCATTATACTTCCATCCTTCCATGTTCTCTAAAACTGTAATACGCATCGTCTGAAACAACTAAATGATCCAAAACAGGGATACCATTCATCTCCCCAATTTCAATCAAAGCCTTCGTCACACGAATATCTTCCATAGATGGTGTCACATCTCCAGAAGGATGATTGTGAATACAAATGACAGAAGATGCACTCAATAAATATGCTTCTTTAAATACTTCTCGCGGATGTACAACACTACGATTTACTGTTCCCATAAATAATAATTTCCTTTCCAATAACTCTTGTTTTTGATTAAAATACAATGCATAAAAACACTCCTGTTTCTTCCCTGCAAACAAATATCGAACCGATTCAAAAATATCCTTTGGATTTGTATATCGAAGATGATTGTTAGAATTTTTCATCAATACTCGTTTACCAAGTTCCACACTAGCCAAAAGATGAAGTGCTTTCACTTTCCCAATTCCTTTGATATGCGATAAACTTTCTACACTTTCATCTTGTAAAGAAGATAGTGACTGCAGTTTGGATAGTAGATGTAACGCCACCTCTTTAGCAGATAAAGAAGAGGTTCCAGATCCCAATAAAATTGCCAATAAATCTTCATTGGAAAGATGCTCCAGTCCTATTTGTAATGCCCTCTCTCTAGGACGTTCAAGAGAAGGAATATCTTTTATTCTCATATCATCACCTAATTAATTATTAACCATTTTGTTTCGGATTATCATTCGTTGTTTTGAAGTACCATCTCATCATAAGTAGCAAGAATCACTTTTAAAACAGATACCATATCACTTCCAGATGTGCTGCTTAGTAGTTGATCGTATTCTTGAAGAGAACCAATGAAATCTAAATTCGATACCATTTCCTCCTGTATGTACGTATCAACTCCTAAAAAAGAGTAATATTCTTGAATCTTTTCTGCATTCTCTCTACTCATTGTAATACCAACATAACTGTAATATTTCCCATCTTTCTCTCGTACCACCCGCGTGTAATCTGTTCCAATTTGACTACTGTCCAATGCCACTGTATCTTGCACAAAATACACTAAATTACTACTAACATACTTACTGCTATCTTGATAATTAAATAAATAAAGTCCCACGATGTATCCAGCTATGACTGCAATCACCAAATAAATAAAAATTTTTATCTTCATATCATCACCAAGTTTAGTGTACTAAATAAAAAGATAAAAATTTGTCGAAAAAAAAGAAGCAAACGCTTCTTATAACTTACTATTCATCATCTGTTTATAAACTTCTTTAATCACTTCTTTTTTATCGTGATTCATATCAATAAAATTAACATGCAACTGATATCCAGAATCAAAACTAAATAATAATTCTACTTTTCCAGGTTTAAAATTAATCGCACTTGTAGAAATAGAAGAATAAGGGAACATATGAATCTTTTTATAATATACAGCAAGTGTATCCCGGTCAAATAAAATCATCTTTTTATCTGTAAACACCGCATAATCCTTACTATTCTTATATCCCATCAAGATTTTTTCTTTATCACTTACATACTCTTTTGCATAATCCGGTAAATCTTTTGGTTCAATCTGATATTTAAAATCAAAATACTTAGATAATTCTTTAAATTTAATATACGACATACTAACACCCTTCTCTAAAACCATTCTACCACAATCAAAAAAAAAGCAAAAGAAAAAGTCATAAACTTTACAGTTTTATGACTTCTTATCTTACTGTTCTGTACGTTCTTAATCCAGAATGGTCCAAATTCATATCCACTAATACTAGCACGATTATAATTATAAACTTTGTAACCTAGACCAGTACATAAATCAACAGTTCCATCATCGTAAGTAATCGTTTCTTTAGAAATACAGAATACAGGATCTTCTTCTTGAGAAACCTTATAAAAGTCAAAGATAACAACGACTAACCAAGCTAAGATTAAAAGCCAAAGAATAATGCTAATAACTCGAAGAACAGGATTCTTCTTATTGGCTTTCTTCACATCTTTGAAATCTTCATCTACGACTTCTTCCTTTTCCTTTACTTCTTTTTCTGTCATAAACGTATACTCCCTTCTACACTCATTATAGCATAAAAAAACAAAAGTGAAAATAAAAAAGAATAAACAAAAAAGGACTAATTTCTAGTCCTTTAAAAACCTATTGAATGATTTTATTAATTAATTGTTACTCTAGTAACAAAAGCGGCATTATTATTACCATCAACAACATAAACACTTAAACCTGAAGCTTTAGGAATTGTTAATTTGTATGGATTATCTTCCGTAGCATTAAAAATATTAAGTGGTTGTACATTTTCCGTTAAATCAACTGGAGAAGTATATCCATTATTAAAATCGATATAAACTGTAGCTGATCCACTATTATCATAAATTTCTAACACTCTAGTTTCAGAATAATCGTTATTAGTTTCAACACCTTTAATAACAGGCTTTTCATTATCGACTACTTCTTTGACCAAAGTCATAGTTTGCTTTACAGAAGTTTCATTACCTGCTTTATCACTTACACGATAAGTAATAATGTAATCTCCTGGTTCACAATTTGTTAAAGAGGTATTCCAATTATCTCCACCAAAGCATTGAGTTGATTCTCCTTTTGTACCATCTGCATTTTTATGATACCAGTTCATATGAACTTGACCAAAAGAGATGTTTCCATCAATGTTATCAGTTACTTTTCCTGGTTGAGGATATTGATAAATATCTTTACCAATTGTAAATGTTGTTGGAATAGCAGATAAATCGAATTCAGGAGCTAAACGATCTACTGTAAAAGTAGTTGTAGACTTGTTACCAACTGCATCAGTAGCAATTACTGTATAAGTACCATCTACACTAATTTCGTTTGTAAGATCATAGGCTGACCAATAACCATCAGATCCTTGTACACATCCGTCAGTTTTAACAACTTCACCAGCTGCATTTGTAATAACGATTGTCATTTGATTTCTATCAACTACACTTACATGAAGCGTTTGATCATTTGAATAACCTTCGTCATTTAAAGTTGTAACATTAATTTCAGGTGCAACACCATCAAATGTTACTTGACCATAATTTGATGTATAGGTCACATCATCATTGTCTAACTGAACTGTTTCAATTACATTTCCTGCTTTATCTACAATATTTGTAACAGTAAATGGAATTACTTCGTTGTCAATTAAATTTGCAATTGTTTGATCAATTTTTAAATCGGCAACATAGATATAACCATAATCGAAAGAACCACGATATCTAAATTCAACACTTTGTGAATTTCCAATTGTTAAAACAGGTAATTCAGCAAGTTCTTCAGTCGTATTTAATTCAACACGTAATGTCTGACCGTTACCAATTAATTGACGATTATTTTCATCTGTTACATTTAAAACATATAACCAAGTTTTTTCAGGTGCTTGACGATCTAAATATACAATATGACCATTTGTAGGTTTTGTAATATCATCAATTGTGTTACCAGCTTTATCACTAATTCCAGTAACTTTCATTTCAATTTGACCATCAGCCATTGTAGTTTCATCTGTAATTGTATAACGAATACTATAAGTATATTCGCCATTTACATTCGGTCCACTAACAGCAACGTCACTCATTTCATATTCTGTTCCATTATTAACTAGATAAAACTTTGGAAGTTCTTTTAATTCTTCATTAAAACGAACATAAGAGTAAATTGTGTCACCCTTTGTAGCATAGAACTCAGACTGTTCATTAATATCACCATCAACTAAGATATTAGCTGCTGATACTTTTGGAGCAGTTTGATCGATTGTGAAAGTCAAAGTAGCTTTCGTATTATCTGCTTTGTCAGTAACTCTAACGAAATATGTTCCGTCTTCATTTAATACTGTACCAGATTCAAATGAAACCCATTTGCCACCATCTTTTTGATATTCAGCATTTTGAAGATTTTCTTCAATGACAGTTAGTGTTACTGGAGTATTGTAAAGTCCACCATCTTCTGCACCTTCAATTACAGGAGCGGTTTTATCGATTACAAAAGTATATTCATCAGATAAATGACCATATTTATCAGTAGCAACTACTGTATAAGTTCCTTCTTCTGAAACAGTTGTTTCGAAATTAAAGTTCTCTCCACGACTATCAGAAGTAAAATCTGGTCTATCATATGTTACATCATTAATTTTTACTGTTGTTAAGAACTTATCAAATGCTTGAATAGTAACATCTGAACGATAATATCCATCAACACCAGTTCCCTTGATGATAACAGAAGGATTTTCATTATCAATTGCTACCCAAAGATCTGAAACATTTTCAGCTTTGTCATATGCATAGATATGATAAGTAGCTTCTTGTTGTAATGTAAATTCCTTTTTATACACATTTTCTTTTACACCATTATCTTGATTTACAATAACAGCATAATCAAAATTATCGTCTGTAATAACAATATTCATAGATGTTTCACCATGAGTTCCACTTGTTACGTTAAATTCAGGTGCAACATTATCTAAGATAACTTTATCATAGCGCATTTCATATGGACTTGATTCTCCGTAAGTAATGTCGGCATTCGTATAAGCCCTACCTTCATTTCCTGCGGCATCTTTATGTCCAGAAATTGAGAATTGAATTTCTCCATCACTTAAACCTAAGTCTTCAGTGATTTTGATATCTGCATAATATGCATAACTTCCATTTTCTTCATCAGAACTTTGTTCTGCATAGTATGTTTGGAATTCTTTATTTCCAATCTTAACGATAGGAGCAGTTCCTAATTTTTCATTATAATAAGTTAGAATTCTAACTCCTTCACCAGTTGTAATATAATGTGCATCAGCATCTTCAGCTTCAGCGAAGAAACCTGTAATTCCAACTACTCTTGGTCCAGGAGATACATTGTCATAAACAATTGTATTAACTCCCTCATTTGCATCAGCATTTGTTAAATCTGCTAATGTATTGCCTGCTTTATCTACAATATTTGAAATTGTAAATGTCATTTCTTGCGCAGGTGTATTTGCTGGAATTTCGTATACTGCTGAATATTGATGTACTCCTTCTGCAGTATAGAATTGGTTAGCTTCATATTGAACACCATTAACTACAAATACAGGATTTTGTCCTAATTCTTCGTCAACAGTTAGATATACACCAAACCAATCACCAGGTTTTGCTAATTGATTATTATTTGCATTTGATGAATGGAATAATAAACTTGTTTTAGTAGGTACTGTCTTATCAATTGTAAATGTTACAGTTGCAGAAACATTACCAGCTAAATCAGAAACATAAACTTCATAAGAACCTTCTTCCTTGATTGGTGTTCCAAAGGAATAGTTCTTAACTAGTTCTCCATTGCGTTTTAAGTGAATTGTTCCACCTGGGTTAACATCTGTTACATTTAGTGTAACATCTTGATTTGTATAAGCACCGTTTTCAATTCCTGTAATAACAGGCTTAACAGTGTCGATAGTAAAGGTAATTGTTGATTCGTTTCCTTTTCTATCGATTGCTTTAATCGTATATTTGCCATCTACATCAAAAGTACGATCAAATACCATTTTTTCTGTTGTATAGTTGTCTTTGTATTCTGCTAATACTTCTTCAGTACCATCTTCATGAACAAGAACAACTTTTTTCATGCTTCCATCTTCGATATGAAGAGTTGCATTTTTGTAATATCCATTGTCGCTAACAGCAACTTCATTTTTACCATTGACTCCTGTGCCAGAGATTACTGGTTTTTGGTTATCAAGATAAATATCTGCATACGCAGAAACGTTTCCTGCTTTATCATAAGCCTTAATGTTATAACGAATATTATCGCCATTTGCATCAAGTTCAAATGTAGGTTCCGTAAGTGTTACTAAACCACGTCCATCATAATACTGAACAGTCATATAATCGAAATTATCATCTGTTACTTGAACAGTATATGAGTCTGTAATAAATCCATTGTTGAAATTTAATACTGGTGCAACACTATCATAGATAACTTCTGGATATTCTTTTGAAGTAGTCATGTCTTGTGTTAAATCAGCACCAACGTTTCCTGCTTCATCTGCATATCCATAAACTTTGTAACTAATTTTACCTTCTGGTAAATTAAGTTCTTCTGTTGTATCAAATTCTACAAAATAGAATTTAGCAGCTTCACTATAAGTCAATTCCAATGTAGTTACTTTACCATCTTTACCATAAATATCTACTTTTGGATTTGTAGCAAGCATTTCTGGGAATGAAACATATAATCTAATATGTTCATCTTTTGTTGCCCAAGTAATTTCGCCACCATACTTATTATTCGTCCAGTTGAAGATTCCCATTGCTGAATAAACTGGTGCAATCGTATCGATAATCATTTGATTTTGAGTTCCGTGATTGATATCTTCGTTTGTTAATGTTTCACCAACATTTCCGGCAACATCAGCATAATTAGAAATTTCAATTTGCATAATGCCGTTTACATCATTTTCTGTAACAGTATAGTCGAATGTATAAGATGCCATATTTTCATCATATTTCATTTGTCCAACTTCAGTACCGTTAATTTTCAATGTTGGTAAAGTTGTTAACTCTTCATCAAATTGAACGATTACTCTTACAACGTCTCCTGCTTTTGCAATTTGTAACCAATTACCATCAGCATCTTTTCTACTAACGTTTGTTAGTCTTAAAGTTTGACGTTGAGGAGCAGTTTTGTCAATTGTGAATTCAACAGTAGTTGTATTAAAGTTTTTGTCGGTAACTGTGACAACGTAATGTCCTTCTTCCGTTAAAGGAGTCGCAAATTCAATCTCTTCTCCATCTAACGTAGCAGTAATCGTTACGTCGTTATCATCTGTAACGTTAATTGTTACATTTTCTTTTGTAACATCATTGTTGTTAATTCCTGTAATAACAGGAGCAGTTGTATCATCTAATACTTTGTTAATAGCATCTAGACGATCTTTTAATTCATCTTTTACTGTGCCATCTGGAAGATTGTTTACCATATCGATAATGTCTGTATCTGTACGATAGTCAACTGCATCATTAGAATCATCTTTGTTCTGCATAGAATTAACTCTATTTTCTAACTCTTCGATAATTCTTCTTGCATCGTCGTATTGAGACATATCGGTATTTCCAACGCCACCAGTAGTGCCGTTGTTACCAGCACCAGTTCCAGTTCCATTACCACCGTTACCGTAAGTAGTAATTGGGTCTGTTTCTGTTGCTGAGTCATCGTTTTCTTCTTCTGGAGTTGCCGTTGGTTCAGTACCATCGATTACTTCTCCATCGCCAGAACCCCCATCTTCACTAACACCTGGTCCTTCAAGATCATTATCTTGATCAGGATTTGCGAAAACGAAAGATCCAAGGCCGATTAATAAGAATAAAACGACTACGATAAGTGCAATTTTTTTCTTATCCATAAAACTCTTTCTCTCCTTTTCGAATTTATTGTATCATATTTTGCCGTTTTTGCAACAGAATTCGACATTTTTAGACAAAAAAAGGATTCAAAAATAAAAAAAGAAGAGAAATTCTCTTCTAAAAAAGTTTAAAGCGGTTAATTGGCCAAAAACGCAAAGCAATTTTACCAATGATATCAGACTTTTTAATTAAACCAATATCTCTACCATCCATAGAGTTTTGACGGTTGTCCCCTAAGACCAAATACATATCTTCTGGTATGACATCATATCCGATATCTTGTAATGAAAAATCGTCCGTAATGACATCATCTCCTAAATAATCTTCTTCATATACTTCGCCATTAATATACAACGTATTATCTCTAAATTCAATCGTATCACCAGGAAGTCCTACAACACGCTTAATCAAATATTTTGTGTCTGCATAAGAGAGTGAAATAATATCTCCTCTTTTCACATCACTAAAACGATAGATAGCTTTATTTAAAACGAGCACTTCTTGATTTTGCAATGTGGGATACATCGAATTTCCTACAACTTGTGTAATCGATACAACATATAAGAATAAAATCAAGACTATAAATATTACAATAATAAATTTAATGGAATCCAATAAAAACTCTCGTATGCTTAACCAATCCATGTTGTATCCTCCTTTAGCCTACCAAAACAAGTATACCATAGAAAAAAAGATAAGTTAATGAAGTTTACAGAGAAATTTGTAAAATAATTCACAAAAAGACAAAATAGTAAAGAAAATTGAACATGTTTTTTAAATAATGAGCATTTGCCATAAAATAAAACCGATGTTAATATCTCCGTGGAATGTTCAATCTTGAGTACTTACCTTCTTTCATTAGGAAGGAGGTTGATAATTACGTATAAGAAAGATTTTTTAATTTTATCTTTATTAATAATTATCTTCTTGCTTATTGCACTTTTATTTACAATTGTAAAATAAAATCAATACAAGAAAAAAAGTACTTAAGTCCAATGGACTAAGTACTCCACCAATTTAAGGTAAGTGCTCAAGTCCGAAATTGAGCATTCCCTTTTTTTGAACAAATAATCATTCATCGCTTACAGTATATAGAAACTTTTAAAAAAATACAATAAAATTAATGTATTGCTATTATATTTAATGTAATAAAGTTTCTACGAAATATTCAATTTTCAAATACTTGCTTCCTTCTTTAGAAATATGTATAAAATGGATTTTTTAATTCTTTCATTACTAATAATTATCTTCTTGCTTATTGCTCTTTTATTTACTATCGTAGAAAAGGAAAGCACTTAGGTTCAGAGTTGAACATTCACTTTTTGAATGATTACTCATTCACTACTTACAGTATATAAAACAACGAAAAAAAATGCAATCAATTTAAAAAAATTTTCATTTCCAAATTTATCCAAAATTGTATTTTGGAAATATAAGATTGATTTTGTCTTTTTCAAGTTATTATCTATATGAATTTATAAAATCAACAATTTGTTTTTCTTCTTTTATTCTGTTAAAATTTTCGCGGAATGTTTAATCCCCAAGTACTTACCTTCTTTCATTAGAAAAGAGGTTGATAATTATGTATAAGAAAGATTTTCTAATTCTTTCTTTATTAGTAATTATCTTTTTATTAATTGGGCTCCTTTTTACTACTGTAAAATAGAGTTACAAAAATAAAAGAGTACTTAAGTCCAATGGACTAAGTACTTATCAAACCAGAAAAGGTAAGTGCTCAAGTCCGAAATTGAGCATTCCTTTTTTGAATGATTACTCATTCATTACTTACAGTATATAAAACAACGAAAAAAAATGCAATCAATTTAAAAAAATTTTTATTTCCAAATTTATCCAAAATTGCATTTTTGAAATATAAGATTGATTTTGTCTTTTCCAAGTTATTATCTATACGAATTTATAAAATATGCAACTTGTTTTTCCTCTTTTATTATGATATAGTCTCCGCGGAATGTTCAATCTTGAGTACTTACCTTCTTTCATCAGAAAGGAGGTTGATAATTATGTATAAAAAGGATTTTTTGATTCTTTCATTACTAATCATTATCTTCTTGCTTATTGCACTTTTATTTACAATTGTAAGATAAAATCAATACAAGAAAAAAGTACTTAAGTCCAATGGACTAAGTACTAACCCAAAACTAAAGGTAAGTGCTCAAGTCCTATATTGAGCATTCCCTTTTTGAATGATTACTCATTCATCACTTACAGTATACCTATTTTCTTCTTCATTTGCAACCTTTTATGAAAGTTTTTGCTTTAACTGAGAAAGTTTCTCTTTTTCTTCTTGCAGTTTCGTTCGATCTAGTTGAACGACATTAAGAGGTGCTTTGGTAACATAGTTTTCGTTCTTTAATAAATTTTCTCTTCTAGCAATCGATTTTTCTAACGTTTCGATTTCATGATGAAGTGCTTCTTTGTCGATTGTTTCTTCTTCTAGATAATATGTAACAGAAACATTCTTAGATTCGTAATGAACTTCTTGCATTCCTTCTTTTGAGGTAGATTCAGATATTTTTAATAAAGAACAGAAATATGGTAAATACTCTTCTCTACCCGAAATCATAACTGCATTTTCTTTTTTGATGTTATTGTTCGCTTTTAAATTACGAATGGAAACGATATCATCTAAAACAGATTGGAAGTCTTCACTGACACTAGCGAAAGAATAAGTACGACTTGCTACCGGATAGGCACTAATCATGATAGACTCAGCATCTTTTACCGGTAATGCTTGATAAATTTCTTCTGTTACATAAGGCATAAACGGATGTAACATCTTTAAAATATCTGTTAAGACAAGAAGTAATACCTTCTTAGTAGTATCCGTCATATTGCTCTTAGCAAGTTCGATATACCAATCGCAGAAGTCGTCCCAGACAAACGAATATAACATATTTCCGACGGTATGGAATTGATACTTATCCATACTCTTACGAACCTTTTTAATCGTTTGGTTTAATTCATTTAGAATCCATTTATCTGCAACTTGTAGTTGTTTCTTATCAAATGATAAATCGTTGATGCCTTCTACGTTCATCAATACGAAACGAGAAGCATTCCAAAGTTTATTGATAAAGTTCCAAGTGGATTTTACTTTTTCTTCATCGTATCTCAAATCCATTCCAGGAGCAGAATTCTTCGTTAAGAAAAATCTCAAAGAATCCATACCGTACTCTTTCGCAACAGCAATTGGATCGACTCCATTTCCTAAACTCTTACTCATTTTACGACCAAGCTTATCACGAACCAAACCGTGAATCAAACAAGTTTCAAACGGACGCTTTCCCGTAAAGTGAAGGCCTTGGAACGTCATACGGTTAACCCAGAAAGGAATGATATCGTATCCAGTTACTAAAACATGATTTGGATAATATCTCTTGAAGTCTTCGGTCTCTTCTGGCCAACCTAATGTACTAAATGGCCAAAGGGCACTAGAAAACCAAGTGTCTAAAACATCTTCATCTTGTGTCCAACCTTCTCCTGCTGGTGCTTCCATACCGACGTATACTTCGCCATCTTTATACCAAGCAGGAATTCTGTGTCCCCACCAAAGTTGTCTAGAAATACACCAATCGTATGTAATCGTCATCCAATGGTTCATGATTTTTTCAAATCTGGCTGGAACGAAGTTTACTTTTTTATCTTTCTTCTTTTGATTTGCTAAAACGGCATCTGCTAAAGGTCTCATCTTAACGAACCATTGTTTTGATAAATATGGTTCTACCATAACTCCGGTTCTCTCTGAATGACCAACACTATGCATAATCTTTTTGATTTTGATGAGAAGTCCAGCCTCTTGTAGATCTTTTACCAATGCTTCTCTACAAGCAAAACGATCCATTCCTTGATACTTACCAGCGTTTTCATTCATCGTCGCATCTGGATTCATAACGACTACTCGCGGTAAGTTATGACGAAGTCCAACTTGATAATCGTTTGGATCATGGGCCGGTGTGATTTTTACGACACCAGTACCAAACTCTGAATCAGCATGTATATCTGCAACAACCGGAATTTTTTTATTGACGATTGGCAAAATAACATTTTTACCAATATACTTTTGATATCTTTCATCTTTTGGATTGACCGCAACTGCCGTATCACCAAATAAAGTTTCCGGTCTCGTCGTAGCAACTTCTAGATAATTGCCATCTTCGCCATCGATCATATACTTGATATGATAAAATGCTCCCTCTACTTCTTTATAGATAACTTCTTCGTTAGAAAGTGCTGTTCTAGCCTCTGGATCCCAGTTGATGATTCTCTCACCACGATAAATTAATCCTTCGTTATACAAATCGACGAATACTTTACGAACTGCTTTCGAAAGTCCATCGTCAAGGGTAAATCTCTCTCTCGTATAATCTAGCGATAATCCTAATACTTTCCATTGTTCATGAATATTTTGTGCGTATTCATTCTTCCAAGCCCAAGCGTGCTTCAACCAATTGTTACGGTCCATACTTCTAGGATCAATTCCCTCTTGTTTTAACTTTTGGTCAACTTTAGCCTGCGTTGCAATTCCGGCATGATCCATTCCTGGAAGCCATAAAGCATCGTATCCATCCATTCGCTTGTAACGAATGATGATATCCTGTAACGTCGTATCCCAAGCGTGTCCAATGTGTAACTTACCGGTTACATTAGGAGGTGGAATTACAACACAAAACGGTAGCTTGCTCTTATCTCCTGCTTTAAAATACCCATGCTCTAACCACCAATCATATCGTGTTTTTTCAACTTCTTCAGGATTATATTTTTTCTCTAACACTTTAAACACCTCTTTCAATTTTTTGATAACATAGACCAACTAATTTGCGAAACGCATCTTCTGCTTTAGGTTTCACATCAATATTCGATAACCAAAATCCAAAATTATCTGTCTCTACTAACATGTCAAATGATTCATCATAATTAAAATCATAGACGTATGCCATCATTTGTAACACACTATCGCTACTTGTTTTTACTTTACTCTTATGAATTGGATGTTCTTCTTGAAACTCTTTTTCTACTTCTGGACTAATGACTCCATCAAATGTATCCTCATAGTAAAGTGCACAAACTTCATAAATATCAATTTTATCCGCATCGCGAATCATTTTACAAAATGGTAATGATTCTTCGTGTATTTTAGGATCCAATTCGTACTGATTATGACAATCAATTGCTTCTTTTATAATCGTATCGTATTTTCTAGTAGTAACAAAGTCTTTGATATGACCTAATTCAAATAAATACGTAACCGCGTACTTTGCATGATCGAACTGTTTATCTTTAAAACTCTTCGTCTGTTTTAACTGTTCGAATCTTCCAATATCGTGTAAAAGACCAATCGTGCGTGCCAAGATGATATCACTATCCAAGTATCCTAATCTCTTTGCAATCATCTCCATTAAGTGTGCCACTCGGTAAGAATGATCATACTTATGTCTAATATCATCACTGATATCTTGATAAGATTGATAATACGAATCAAATGCAGTTTTTACTTGTTCATAATCTTTTTCAGTCATAAAAAAAGTTCCTCCTTACCATGTAAGGACGAAACTTTTTCCGCGGTACCACCTTAGCTTCACAAAGTAAATCCTTTCGAAATAGATTTACTTTATGCTCTTCATTTCTAGATAACGGCTAGCCCCGTAAAACCCTATGTATTCAAGTCTTAAGCTCCTCTACTACCTTCTCCTAACTGATGCACTCATTTCCACCAACCATGAGTTCTCTATAACATACGGATTAGAATACTCCTTAGACTCATCGCTTTTGATATCACTAATTATATCGTAATTTACAAAATTTGTAAATCTTTTTTACAAATTCTGTAATTAACTTGTGATAATGTCATAGTGTAATTAACTTTTGAATATGTCATAAT
>ENA-ORTN01001370-ORTN01001370.1-human-gut-metagenome-genome-assembly--contig:-NODE-1370-length-24185-cov-5.939412_pt1 | contig 24185 bp, 19 predicted proteins | sample MGYA00242070_ERZ509189 | MGnify/ENA primary metagenome ERZ509189 (study PRJEB26280, sample SAMEA2338821) | human gut metagenome | biome: human gut; feature: human-associated habitat; material: faeces...
GAATTATATTATGGAAAAGGCTATGGACTGACCATCCATAGTCAGCTGACGCAGGGCACCGAGATTGAAATCAAGATCCCTGTTTTTCAGTCGAAGGAGGACTGATTGTATGTATACTTATGTGATTATAGACGATGAACCACTGATTCGAAGAGGAACGAAGAAAAAACTGGAACCTTTATCTCATCTGCTCACCTGCTGTGGGGAGGCTTCTGATGGAAGGGAAGGTCTGGAACTGGTCCGACAGTTAAAACCCGACATCGTAATCCTGGATATGCAGATGCCGGTTATGGACGGTACGGAACTACTTCCCGCTCTTTCTGAGGAATTTCCTTCCACCGCTTTGATCGTTATCAGTGGCTTCCAAAATTTTGACTATATGAAACAGGCGATTTCTTCCAAAGTCATTGACTACATCTTAAAGCCATTCAGCAAAGATGAGATTCAGCAGACTGTCTTAAAAACCATTGACTCTCTGAAAGATAAAGAAGCGGAAGACCATCATCTGACTTCTATGGTTCAGGAAAAAGAAGAGGCCTTCTATTCTCTTGATCTGAAGCTACTGACAGATTTTCTGCTTGGCTATACAGATACCGCACACTCGTCTGTCAGCTCTCAGAAACTATCTTTTATCAATGAAATGCATCACTTTGTGTTACTGACACTTTATTCTCTTCCGGAACAAGATCCACTCCCGGTACAGAACTGGCTGGAGCGAAATGGGTTTACAGATCTTGCCCTTTATCTTCCGGACGGAAATACGCCTTCTTTTCATTTTCTGATTGTATTTCTTCCTGAGACCTCCGCAGACAGTGCTGTCTCCAACTGTTTACTGCGTCAGTTTTTAAACGATTTTCTTCCGTGGCTGGAACATTTTCCTGCCTATCCACTGGTGGGGATCAGCGCAGTTCACAAAGATCTTTCGAAACTGCACACTGCTTATACGGAGTGCCGGGAAGCACTGAATATGCAACCTGTAGGTATTTCCCATACAGACAGTTGTTTCTTTTATCAGCCTTCCGATCCACCTTCTTCTATCAGCTGGGAAAAACAGGACGAATTCCTTTTTCGTATCGAATCCGGCGAAGGCGAGGTTGTCCGGGAGATGGTCGAAGAACTGTTTTCTTACTATCTTACACTCACTCCCTGTACACTCTGGGATGTGAAATGCCATTGCGAACAGCTGACGTATCATTGTCATACGGTTTTAAATTACTATCTGAAAAAAACTGACGATTCCTGGAAAGCTTCTCCCAATATGCAGGCAATCGTAAACACCTTATTTTCTTCTGATGAAGTAAAAGCGTATTATATGCAGTTTTTCCTGAATATTACATCCCTGTTGAAGAAACAAAGTGTCTACAATACTGGCGAACTGATTGATCAGATTCAGCTTTATATCCAGCGAAACTATCAGAAAAATATCACTCAGGAATTCATCGCTTCCCTCTTTTACCTGAACCGAAGCTATCTCAGCCAGCTTTTCAAAAAGCAGACCGGACAAAAATTTGTCGACTATCTGAATGATATTCGTATGAACAAAGCCAAAGAGCTGCTGATACATTCTGACCGTAAGATGTATCAAATTGCCAAAAATGTAGGCTACGACAATACAAAATATTTTTTCCGGATTTTCAAAAAGAAAATCGGACTGTCACCGGAGCAATATCGTGAGCAATTTGCCGATGTGCAGGCATAACGAGTAACTAAAAAAGGAAGGCTGTTTTCATGCTTTAGCATGCAACCTTCCTTCTGCTTTCTCTATTTTCCTTCATCCAGCAACTGTAAAAATTCATTTTCCGGCATCGGTTTATAGTAATAATATCCCTGGATATAATCACATCCGTTCGCCCGCAGGAATGCTACCTGTTCTTCGGTCTCTGCACCCTCCGCTACCAGTCGAATCTCCAGCTGATGTGCCATATCGATGATTGCCCGCAGGATACTCTCTGACTTTTTATTCACTCCGATATTTCGTACAAAACTGATATCCATCTTCAGAATATCAAAATCATAATCCTGCAGCATTCCAAAAGAGGAATATCCGCTTCCGAAGTCATCCAGCAGAATCTCTGCACCGTTTTCTTTCAGATGCATCAGCATCCGGGTGTGGTTCTCGCCTATTGCTGCCAGAGAAGTCTCGGTAATTTCAAAACGGATCTTCTGTTCATTCTGATTGTTTTTTTTCAGTCCCCGCACGATCCATTCCAGCATATTTTCATCGTAGAAGTCCATCCAGGAAAGATTGACGGATACAGGTACAAACCGTTTCTTTTCTGCTCTTCGCTGCTCCAGACAGCCTGTCACTTTCTCAATCATATAGCGATCCAGTTCGGAGATATAGCCTCCCTTTTCCAGTGCCGGAATAAACTGTCCGGGAGAAATAAATCCTTTCTGCTCATGAAACCAGCGCACCAGGGCCTCAGCCGATACGATTTTTCCGGTTTTCGCATCCACGACCGGCTGATAAAACACCTGAAATTCCTGTTTTTCAATCCCCTCTTCGAATTCCGAACAGATTTCCATCTCATCCACATAGGTATCTTTCATATCGCTTTTAAAAATAGCATAGGGTTTCAGATACTCATCTGTGATATATCCCTTTGCAAGTTTTGCTCTGTCTATCATACCGGTGACCGACACATCATTTTCCTGGATATAATAAATACCACAGGTACTGTAAATATGCATCTTTCTTTTTTCTTTTCCGTAATTGAAATTACAAAATTCTGTCAGATAGTCATAATCCAGATTCCTTGCTTCGATCAGACACGCAAAATGATCCGATTCAATCCTCGAAGTATCAATGGGAGCAAATCTTGAATATATGATCCTCTGGTAAAACCAGCACAGTAATTTATCTCCACCACCTACGCCGAGAAGTTCATTGACTGCCTTAAAATTTTTAATATTAAAAACCAGAAGCACATAATCTGTTTTTGCAGGCATCTCTTTTAATGATCTTGACACCCGGCGGATAAATTCCTTTCTGTTACCTCCCCCCGTTACCTGATCAATATAATCTCGTTCAAAAAGTGCGATCGTGTTGCGCACTCTGGTGTTAACAATCCTTGCATCAAAAGGTCTGCTGAAATAATCACTGACCCCCATTTCATAAGCATGCCCAATATATTCATTGGATGTCTCTGCAGATATAATAATAACCGGAAGTTCTTTCAGCCAGTTACGCTGCTGCATCACCTGCAGCACGCCGAATCCATCCAGCTCCGGCATGGTAATATCCAGAAGTACGATAGAGAAACTATAAAGTCCTTTCTCCATGATTGCTATAGCTTTTTTCCCATCTTCCGCTTCCACAATATCATATTCATCTTCCAAAATCCCGGTCAGAATCTCACGATTCATCTTGGAATCATCCACGATCAGAATACGTCTTTTTCTCGTCTGTTTCATTTATGTGTTCTCCAAACAAATGTTAACAGCCACTTCCCTGCTGCTTCTTTCGTTAGTATACCGATTATATTATACTCTATTTTCGATGCAGTGTCTATTATTTCTCTTTATTTCTGCCCACAGGATGTTGCTGTCGTTACTGTTCACTGGCACATCCTCGCGAGGCATTTTTCACTTTACAGGAAAGCAATTTCCCGTAAAATCAAAATTGGTCCACCGGACCAATTATTGATATGCAACGCAACAAAAAAAGCCGGAGAACTGCGGAACAGTTCTCCAACCTCTCATTTTCTGTTTATTTTATTTCTCATCTGCCGGTACGTCTTTGATGCTGAAGCTCATTCTTCCCATCTTATCCTTGCCCATACAGATCACTTTGACTTCATCGCCCAGTGTCAGAACATCCTCTACCCGGTTGATACGCTCTTTTGCGATCTTGGAGATATGAACCATACCCTCTTTTCCTGGTGCAAATTCGATAAATGCGCCGAATTCTTTGATGCTTACTACTTTACCGGTGAAAATCTGGCCTTCTTTGTAATCTGTTACGATGGTCTGGATATAGTGAATCGCTTTATCCATCATCTTCTGATCTGTTCCGCAGATAGAAACTGCTCCGTCATCTGTGATATCGATTTTTACACCGGTCTCATCGATGATCGCATTAATGGTTTTTCCTCTCTGACCTACCACATCGCCGATTTTTTCCGGATCGATCTTGATCTGAACGATCTTCGGTGCGTATTCATTCACATGCTCTCTCGGGCCTGCGATACATTTTTCCATAACTTCAGTCAGAATATACTCTCTTGCCTGTTTGGTCTTTGCAATAGCCTCTTCAATGATCGGACGGGTCAGACCATGGATCTTGATATCCATCTGGATCGCTGTGATACCATCATGTGTACCTGCCACCTTGAAATCCATATCGCCGAAGAAATCCTCCAGACCCTGGATATCGGTCAGAACAATATAATCATCATCGGTCTCGCCGGTTACCAGACCACAGGAGATACCTGCTACCGGTTTTTTGATCGGTACACCTGCTGCCATCAGAGACATGGTAGATGCACAGATACTTGCCTGAGAAGTAGATCCGTTGGATTCGAATGTCTCAGATACGGTACGGATCGCATATGGGAATTCTTCCTCACTTGGCAGTACCGGAACCAGAGCTTTCTCAGCCAGTGCGCCATGACCGATCTCACGACGTCCCGGTCCACGGCTCGGTTTTGTCTCACCTACAGAGTAGGACGGGAAGTTATAGTGATGCATGTAACGTTTTCCAACCTCGAACTCATCCAGGCCATCCAGACGCTGTCCCTCGGACAGAGGAGCCAGGGTGGTGATGGTACAGATCTGTGTCTGTCCTCTTGTAAACATGGCAGAACCGTGAACACGCGGTACGATATCCGTTTCTGCAGCCAGCGGACGGATCTGTGTGATCGCACGACCATCCGGACGTTTGTGATCTTTCAGGATCATCTTACGAACGGTCTTTTTCTGATACTGGTACACGGCTTCACCCAGAACAGCCAGCCATTCCTCATTATCAGCAAATGCTTCTTCCAGTTTTGCTGTCACCTGACGGATATTTTCTTCTCTTGTCTGTTTGTCATCGGAGAATACAGCTACTTCCATCTCTTCCGGTGTTACGATCTCTTTCATCGCTGCGAACAGTTCTTCCGGAACCGCACAGGATTCATAGCTGTGTTTTGCTTTTCCGCAGTCAGCTACGATTTTGTCGATAAATGCGATGATCTCTTTGTTGACCTTATCAGCTTCAAAAATAGCTTCAATCATCTTTGCTTCCGGAACTTCGTTTGCTCCGGCTTCAATCATGATGACTTTTTCTCTTGTGGAAGCAACAGTCAGTTTCAGGTCAGATTTTGCATTCTGCTCCAGTGTCGGGTTAATGATCAGTTCACCATCGATCATACCTACCTGTGTTGCTGCACACGGTCCGTCAAAAGGAATATCTGAGATGCAGGTTGCGATAGAGGAACCAAGCATTGCCACAACTTCCGGATTACACTGTGGATCTACAGACATTACCATGTTATTCAGTGTAACATCATTACGGTAATCCTTCGGGAACAGCGGACGCATTGGACGGTCAATTACTCGGGAGGTCAGAATCGCATGCTCGGATGCTTTTCCTTCTCTCTTGTTAAATCCACCCGGGATTTTTCCTACTGCATACATTTTCTCTTCATATTCTACACTTAACGGGAAAAAATCAATTCCTTCTCTTGGCTTTTCTGATGCGGTTGCGGTAGAAAGTACAACGGTATCACCATAATGCATAAATGCTGCGCCATTAGCCTGTTTTGCCACGCGGTCGATGTCAACTGTCAGTGTTCTTCCTGCCAGTTCCATAGAATAACTTTTGTACATACATTTTCTCCTTTTTCTGCCCTCTGGGCGATTTTTTCGTTACTGTTCATTTCATTCTCAGCAACATTCTGCCGGCGGATATGCTCCGAAACAACTGAAAAACACACTCCCCGCTGTCCTTATCCTGCTTTGGCAATATGCTTTTCAGTGGTCTCGGCATCCTTTCCGACATCTTCCGGTAATCGACAGTATCCGTTGGGATATATTTTCCCTTTTTCCGCTGTCTTGTACAGATTAAGATAAGAGGGATGGAAGAATACCTTCCACCCCTCGCCATTCTTTTCTCTGTGCAGTTGAATTACTTTCTGATTCCTAATTTTTCAATCAGTGCACGATATCTTTCGATATCTGTTTTCTTCAGGTAATCCAGCAGACCTCTTCTCTGACCTACCATTTTCAGCAGACCTCTTCTGGAATGATGATCTTTGTGGTGTGTTTTCAGATGCTCTGTCAGCTCCTGGATTCTTGCTGTCAGTACAGCTACCTGTACTTCCGGTGAACCTGTGTCGCCTTCTGTTCTTGCGTATTCAGCCATAATAGCCTGTTTCTTTTCTTTAGAAATCATTTTGTTTTCCTCCTGTTTTTTCAATCGCCACATATTAAGAAATGGTCGGAGTATCCGATATCTGAATATGGGCTAACTCATACTCGAACAGTATACCATATGCTCTCAGTAATGTAAACCTCTTTTTTCGAAATATCGCTTTCCTGAACCGGCATCTCTCTGAATCTGTGCTTTCAGTTCTTCCACCGAATCAAACTTGCACTCCGGACGCACAAAGTGATAGAATTCCACCCGGGCCTCTTCCCCGTACAGATCCTCGTCGCAGTCAAACAAATACGTCTCTACACCTGCAAACGGCACTTCCACGGTGGGTTTCACCCCCACATTGGAGATTCCATAGAACGTTTTACCTTTGATAAAAGTTTTCGATGCATAGACACCAAAGGGTGGAAGAAGTTTTCCGTCTTCCGGCACCTGATTGATCGTCGGAAGTCCCCAGGTACGCCCCAGCTGTCTTCCATGTACCACTTCTCCCAGCACAAAATACCGGTAGCCAAGGAGCTCATTGACTTTCTCGATATTTCCTTCCTGAAGTACCTCACGGATCCAGGTGCTGCTGATCGGGCGTTCTTCCCGCGTCTCCTTGCTTAAAATTTCCACCTCAAATCCATATTGGATACCCGCCTGCCGTAACAGTTCCGGATTTCCTTTTCTGTTATGTCCAAAGTGAAAATCCGGCCCCACCACTACATATGCGGCACGCAGCTGTTTAACCAGAATCTCCCTGATAAAATCCTCCGGCTCCATCCGGATGATTTCCGGAACGAACGGACACTCCACCAGACATTCCACTCCCCGGCGTTCCAGAAGAATCCTGCGCTCTTCATTCGTAAGAATCGTCCGCTTGATCCTGGTTCCCAGTCTGACAAGAGGAGAAACATCAAAGGTAAATACTACCGTTTCATATCCTTCTTTGCCGATTTCCAGAACCCGGTTGATCAGTTTACTGTGCCCCTTATGGACGCCGTCAAATTTTCCAAGTGTTACCACACTTCTCTTATCCAATTGAAAATCCAGATTTTTTGTAATATATTTCATGTCTCTTTCCATTCTTCTCTCTGTCGCAACTGTTTTTCCAATTGCTTTTACGGGACAAAACATCTCACAGAATATTGCCTGCAGAATCGTTACGCCTCATTTTCTTTTCGATAAAACATTTTCACCGGTATCATCTGATCTATCTTTTTCTCATACAGTCCTATAAATGTCTCCCGGCTGTCATATACTCTGACATAACCTCCATCCACCTTGAGCTCCTCCTGTAACAGTTCCGGAAAAATCCGGTTTCCGTTGTGTACCAGAAGATCACCCTGCGGTGTTGTTTTCGCAGCCGGATACTGATCGAACATCCTGTCTACCGGAAGAATCAAACGTTCTATATTACCTTCTTCCATGACTTTTTGTACTTCGTCCAGTTTTACCGCGTCTGTTAATCCAAACCGCTCTACCCGGGTACGCAGAAGTTCTTCCATACAACCGCCACATCTCAGTTTTTCACCGATATCGTTACATAAGGTCCGGATATACGTTCCCTTGGAACACTGCACCCGAATCTTTACTTTCGGAAGCTCTATCCACAGAACCTCAATGTTATGAAAGGTAACCGGTCTGGCTTTCCTCTCCACGACTTTACCTTCCCGTGCCAGTTCGTACAGTTTTTTTCCATTCACTTTCAGTGCGGAATACATCGGTGGAACCTGCTGCTGCTCACCCTGAAACGAAAGAATGCAGGTGCGGACTTCTTCTTCCGACACCTGCACTGACGACTTCTTCAGGATCGTTCCTTCCATATCCTGGGTATCGGTGGTGATTCCCAACCGAAGCACTGCCTCGTATTCCTTATCATGATCTGCCAGCAGATCACACAGTTTTGTTCCATTTCCAAGGCAGACCGGCAGGACACCCTGTGCCTGAGGATCCAGGGTTCCCGTATGACCGATCTTTTTTTGTTTTAAGATTCCACGAAGCTTCGCCACCACATCATGAGATGTATAGCCTGCTTCTTTGTATATATTGATTACACCGCTTCTTTCCATATGTTTTCTTTACTCCTGAAGCTGTCTTTCTATATCCAGTGTCAGACTGTTTACCACATCAAACACTGATCCCTGCATAGTACATCCGGCTGCTTTCACATGACCTCCACCGCCAAAATAAGAAGCCACTCTTGCCACATCCACTTTGCCGTTGGAACGCATACTGACTTTATACTCCTGCACACCGATTTCATATAAAAAGATGGCAACCTCCACGCCACGGGTATTCTGTAACTGGTTAACAATACCATCCATATCTTTCGGTGTCACACCGTAAAAATCCATGTCTTTCTTTCTCACATAACCCACGATACACCGCTGATCCAAAAGCATGATGCTCTCCATGATCGTGCGTCCCATAATCTGATTCTGTGCATAAGATTTTGTATAGAAAGAATCCTTGATGATACTGGTAAAATCAATGCCTTTTGCCATCAGCTGACCTGCGATCTCCATGGTTCTGGTTCCGGTACAGCTGTACTGAAACACACCGGTATCGTGAACGATCCCGGTATACAGTGCTTCCGCACAGGCTTTGTTGATCTTTTCCGGCTCCAGAAGTTCATAGAGCACTTCACAGGTAGAGCTTGCGTCCGGAACGATCTGATTCTCCTGTGCAATTCCTTTATTCGTGATGTGATGATCGATGCACGCGGTTATTTTCGCCGTATTCACTGCCTGACCGGCAACGCCGATCCGGTCTGTGCTGCTGACATCGAATTCCAGGAACAGGTCATATTCTTTCTCTTCCCATTCCTGTTTCGCCTGATCGATGTCCTGAATAAAATGAAATACTTCCGGTACCTCCTCCAGATAAACATCTGTCTGGATCTGTGGGTAATTTTCTTTCAGATACAGATACATTCCCATGCAGGAGCCCACGCAGTCACCATCCGGTCTTACGTGACCGGCGATGGCTGCTGTGGTTACACCCTCAAGTACAGATGCAATATTATTTATCATCTTCCTCATCCCTTTCCGGGGTCTCTTTATTTACCTCGTCAATTAATCTGGACATATGCACACCATATTCAATCGACTGATCCAGTACAAACTGAATCTCCGGTGTGTTACGAAGATTCAGACGTTTTGCCAGCTGGCGGCGTACATAACCTTCCGCACTGCGAAGACCGGCAATGGTATCTTTCTTTTCTTCATCGGAACCCATCACACTGATGTATGCCTTGCAGGTTTTCAGATCCGGTGCCACTTCCACAGAAGTGACGGATGTCATCATATGAATTCTGGGATCTTTGATCTCCTGACGGATGATGAGGCTTAATTCTTTCATCACTTCGCCGTTGATCCTTGTATTTTTTATGCTGTTTTTTCTCATTATCTATCACCTCAATCCGGTATGAAAGCCTATCTCGGTACTTCTACCATGATGTATGCTTCTACCTGATCCAATTCCTGGATATCGTTGAATCCTTCGAATACCAGACCACATTCATAACCAGCTTTTACTTCTTTCACATCATCTTTGAATCGTTTCAGAGATGCCAGTGGGCCTTCGAAGATCTGTTTTCCTTCTCTGGAAATTCTTACCGTACAGCCTCTCTGGAATACACCATCCAGAACATAACTTCCGGCGATGTTACCGACACCGGATGCTTTGAAGATCTGACGAACTTCTGCATGACCGATGACTTTCTCTTCGAAGACAGGATCAAGCATACCCTTCATGGCAGCTTCCACATCTTCGATTGCCTGATAGATGACACGGTACAGACGCAGGTCTACACCTTCCTGTTCTGCGGTTGCTTTTGCTGTTGCGTCCGGACGAACGTTGAAACCGATGATGATCGCGTTGGAGGCGGAAGCCAGTGTTACGTCCGATTCGTTGATAGCACCTACACCGCCATGGATGACCTTAACGACAACTTCATCATTAGACAGCTTCACAAGACTCTGCTTTACAGCTTCCACAGATCCCTGCACATCAGCTTTTACGATAAGATTCAGTTCTTTCAGGTTACCTTCCTGAATCTGGCTGAACAGATCATCCAGAGACATCTTCGCTTTTGTTTCTTCCAGCAGACGGTTCTTATTTTCAGAAATAAAGGTTGCTGCAAAGTTCTTTGCTTCTTTATCGTTTTCGGTAGCCACCAGAACTTCACCTGCGTTCGGTACATCTGACAGACCAAGAATCTCTACCGGCGTAGACGGGCCTGCTTCTTTGACACGGCGTCCCTTATCATCCATCATCGCACGTACTTTACCTGAGGAAGCTCCGGCTGCGATAAAGTCACCCACATGCAGCGTACCTTTCTGTACCAGGATAGTAGCAACCGGACCTTTTCCTTTGTCAAGCTCCGCCTCAATAACCAGACCACGTGCTTTTCTCTTCGGGTTGGCTTTCAGTTCACATACCTCGGAAGTCAGCAGGATCATCTCCAGCAGTTCCTCGATACCCTGGTGAGTCTTTGCGGACACCGGGACGAAAATAGTGCTTCCTCCCCAGTCTTCCGGGATCAGTTCGTACTCGGAAAGTTCCTGTTTTACTCTCTCGATGTTGGCACTCGGTTTATCTACTTTGTTGATCGCAACAATGATCTCAACACCTGCTGCTTTTGCATGGTTGATTGCTTCTACCGTCTGCGGCATTACACCATCGTCCGCTGCAACTACCAGAACAGCGATATCGGTGGAGTTTGCTCCACGCATACGCATAGCGGTGAATGCCTCATGTCCCGGAGTATCCAGGAACGTGATCTTCTGTCCCTTGATTGATACCACATATGCACCGATGTGCTGTGTGATACCACCTGCCTCACGGTCGGTTACATTTGTCTTACGAATTGCATCCAGCAGTGAAGTTTTACCATGGTCAACGTGTCCCATAACACAGACAACCGGTGGTCTTGGAACGAGATCCTTCGGATCTTCCTCTTCCTCTTTTAACAGTTCCTCGATCACATCCACTTTTTCTTCCTGTTCTGCGATAATATCATAGTCAAGTGCGATCTCCTGTGCCTTTTCAAAATCGATCTCATGGTTTACCGTAACCATAGTTCCTTCCATAAACAGTTTCTTAACGATCACTGCCGGCTGCATCTTCATCTTTTCTGCCAGTTCGCGAATCGTCATTTTCTCCGGAAGTGTGATTTCTTTCACTACTTCTTTCTTTTCTTCCTTCGGCTGAGGACGGGCAGGTTTCTGCAGTGCTTTCGGCAGTCTGCTCTTCTGAAAACGTCCCTGGTTCGGACGGTTGGATCCCTGTCCGTTTCTTCTGTCCTGGGTCTTTTTCTCTTCTCTTTCGCGTTCTTTTTCTTTATCTTTTTCTTTGTTCTTTACGTCTCTGACCGGTTTTCTTGCCAGGCCCAGATCCATACTGTTCATAGCAGGTCTGGAATCTCTGCGTTCATTTCTGCGTCCGTTGTTTTCTCTTCCGTCGCGGTCTCTGTTATCACGGTTCATACCGTTTCTGTTGTTATCAAAACGACGGCCACCCTGATTGTCTCTGTTTTGTCCGTCTCTGTTTCCATCGAAGCGACGGCTTCCGTTTCCGCCGTCCTGACGGTTGTTCTGTCCCTGATAACGGTTATTATTCTGGCCGTTTCTGTTATCAAAACGACGGCCGCCCTGGTTATCTCTGCTCTGGCCATCACGATTCTGATTGTCTCTTCTTCCCTGACCGTTGAATCTTCTCTCCTGACCATCTCTGCTCTGGCCGTCACGATTCTGATTGTCTCTTCTTCCCTGACCGTTGAATCTTCTCTCCTGGCCGTCTCGGTTCTGATTGTCACGGTTCTGATATCCACTGCGGTTTCCTTCGCCGTTTCCTCTTGCCGGTCTGTCCTGTCCGTTTCTGTCAGACTGCGGTTTGTTTCTTCTGAAATTCTTACCTTCCTGGGTCTGTGCGTTCTGCGGACGGAATACCTGAATCAGATTTGATTTCTTTTTTGGGCGGTCAGCTGCTTCTTTTTTCTCTTCTTTTCCTTCATTTTTTCCGGTGAATGCATCCCGGACCATTTTTTCATCTTTTTCTTCCAATGTACTCATATGACTCTTAACTTCTACCTTTTTCTCCTTTAAAAATTCAATAACTTCTTTGTTTGTTTTATTTAATTCCTGTGCAATTTCATAGATTCTTGATTTTGGCATTCTACCACCAACCTTTCTGCTCCATGCCAAGAAATGTAATTATTCAGATTTCAGCTGTTTTTCCATTGCTGCTGCCAGGTTTTCATCAGTTACTGCCAGAGACGCACGGAATTCTTTTCCCATGGCTCTTCCCAGTTCCTCTTTTCCTCCGAAATCATAACAGGGTACTTCATAATACGTACACATATTATGGAATTTCTTTTTGGTATTGTCCGACGCTTCCGCCGAAACGATGACCAGCCAGGCCTTTCCTGTCTTTACTGCTTTCTCCGTTGAAAACTCTCCGCTGACAATCTTACCTGCCTTGGTGGAAAGTCCGATCAGTGATAGTACTTTATTACAATTCAATCGTATCCAGCTCCCTTTCCAGGTTCTCATAAACCTCCTGAGGAATCTGCATCTTCAGGGAACGTTCCAGCCCTTTGTTCTTGATGGCTTTCTGCAGACATTCCTTTGAGAAACAAAGATATGCGCCGCGACCGTTTTTTCTTCCGGTCACATCCAGTACGATTTCACCTTCCGGCGTCTTCAGTACACGCATCATTTCCTTTTTATTTTTCATCTCATTGCATCCGATACATTTCCGCAGCGGCACCTTTTTTATATTTCCCATAGCTATCCGCCTCACTGTTTTTTCAGGTCTTACTCTTCTTCTGTGGATGTCTCTTCCGAGATCTCTTCTGTTTTCGGTTCTTCATCCAGTTCTACACCGGCCAGAGCATCTTCCATGGAATCTTCACCCTCTTCATCGTCAGATTCCTGATAATATTCAAAATCACCGGCTTCTCTTGCCTGTGTCTCACTCTTGATATCGATCTTGAAGCCTGTCAGACGGGCTGCCAGACGGGCATTCTGTCCTTCTTTACCGATTGCAAGAGACAGCTGATAATCCGGAACAATAACCAGTGCAGTCTTCTCATCCGGATCTGCCAGTACGGTGATCACCTTTGCAGGGCTCAGTGCATTCTCAATCAACAGTGCAGGATTCTCATTCCAGCTGATGATATCGATCTTCTCACCACGCAGTTCTTCCACAATAGTGTTTACTCTGGCACCGTTCATACCTACACACGCACCGACTGCATCAACATCCGGATCATTGGACCATACAGCGATCTTGGTTCTGGAACCGGCTTCTCTTGCGATACTCTTGATCTCTACGATACCGTCTTTTACCTCTGTCACTTCTGCTTCAAAGAGACGTTTTACCAGTTCTGGATGAGTTCTGGAAACCATGATCTTTGGTCCTTTCGGTGAATCCTTAACTTCCAGTACATATACTTTGATACGTTCGGTCGGTTTGTATACTTCACCTTTGACCTGCTCGTTTTCACTCAGGATCGCATCTACCTTACCCAGATTCACACTGACATTTTTTCCCATGTACCGCTGTACCACACCGGTAACCACATCTTTTTCTTTCTGGAAATATTCATCATACAGAACTTTTCTTTCTTCCTCACGGATCTTCTGCAGAATCACATTCTTTGCGTTCTGTGTCGCGATACGTCCGAACTGTTTGGACTGAATCGGAACCTGAACGATATCCCCCAGTTCATATTTGGAATCCATCATCTTCGCATTGGAAAGGCTGATCTCCATCACCGGATCTTCTACCACCTCCACTACGGTCTTGTCAGCATATACGCTGAACTCGCAGGTTTCATGATCGATGGTCACATGTACGTTATCTGCTTTTCCAAAATGGTTTTTACAGGCCTGAATCAGAGACTGTTCGATCGCTTCCATCAGAACTTCTTTGCTGATATTTTTTTCTTTTTCCAGAATAGTTAACGCTTCCAGTAATTCTGTGTTCATTTTTTCTTTATCCTCCTTAAAAATCAAAAGCAAGACGAATCAATGCGATATCTGCTTTTTCAAATGTCTGCTCTTTCTGATCCTCTGTGGTGATCGTCACGCTACTTTCATCATATGCACTGAGGATTCCGTAGAATTCTTTTTCTTTATTAATCGGACGATAGGTACGGATCTCTACTTCTTTTCCCATACTTCTTACGTAATCCTTTTCTTTCTTCAGAGGACGTCCAAGACCCGGGGAACTTACTTCCATAATATAAGCATCTTCGATAAAATCCAGTTCATCCAGTTTATCACTGAAGATTCTGCTGACTGCCTCACAGTCATCTACGGTAATTCCGCCTTCTTTATCGATATAGAAACGTAAATACCAGTTTCCTGCCTCTTTCACATACTCCACATCCACCAGTTCAAAACCAAACTGATCAATAATCGGCTGTGCCATAGCTTCCGCCTTCTGTTCGTACTGTTCTCTTACACTCATGCTTTCACCACCTTTTACATGAACAGCAGTTGCTGTCCTCAACAATCAACCCTGATTCTTCGGATGTTCGACCCGTAATTCATACCATCAAACTTCATCCTCCAACTCAGTGATTGATACTCAATGCAACAAATAAGAGTGGACGTATCGCCCACTCTTAAAACTAGTCATCATCTATTAACATGGTAATCATACCATTTATTATTATAAAATGCAAGCGTTTTCAGGCTTTTTCCTTTATACCCGCACTTTCGTTCCTTTGGTGTCCCGTTTTCCAAGCTTGATCTTATTGAGGACCATCTGCTTTTCTTTGTATTCAATCTGGTATTCCATCCGGCTTTCCAGAAGATATGCATGTTCCAGATAATCTCTGTCACCCATCTTCATTGCCCGGACACCAAGGGCTGCTTTTTTCTTCTCCGGTACTTCCTCCTTCAGAAAACGCAGAAAATATCCCGCATGGCTCTGCAGCACCACATAATCCATCGTGTCACACAACTCCACAAGAACCAGTTCATCCTCCTCCGCCAGTTTGGTAGAAGCGATGGTTCTCTTGATCACATCGAATTCCGTTCCCGGCACCTGTTTGATCATACCGGATTTTGTCACGAAAATCAGAGAAGCATTCTTTACTGCCTCCATATTGCTGACACAAAGCAGTTCTTCCTGTGCACTGGAAAAATTACTCAGGTTGTCGATCGGAACTCCTTTATCTCTCAGCCTTGTAAGTGGCAGATCCATCACTTTTACCGTATGCATCTGTCCTTTGTTCGTAAAGAGACAGATCTTATCGGTATTCATACAGGTAAATACATACTTATATTCCCCGTGAACCGTCTCTTTGTTCCTCTCGTAGGTATTCTTATCCAGCACCTTGGCATATCCGAAACGATCCATCAGAAAACATACTTCCGCTTCTTCTACTTTCTTTTCTTCAAAGACAGCTTCTTCCCTGTTTTCAATCACGGTACGGCGTTTTCTTCCGTAGGTTTTCTTGATGTGATCCAGATCTTCCATGATGACCTGTGCCATGGCATCGTAATTATTCAGAATCTCTTCATATCTGGCAATATTTTTCAGAGTTTCCTCATGTTCTGCCACAAGGGCTTCGATTTCCAGTCCGATCAGCTTATACAGTCGCATCTCCAGAATCGCAGTTGCCTGTCTCTGGGTAAAGCAGAGTTTTTTTGCTGCTTTCTCACTGGCTTTCGTCTTGAAGCGGATACCTTCGGTCACACCGTTTACCAGACACTCTTTTACCTGTTTCTGGTTTTTACTTCCACGCAGGATCTCGATGATCAGATCGATCACATCACAGGCTTTGATCAAACCTTCCTGGATCTCTTTCTTTTCCAGTTCTTTATTTAACAGTGTCTGATGCTTTCTCGTACAGACTTCAAACTGAAAATCCACATGATGCTCAATGATCTGTTTCAGGCTCAGTGTTTCCGGTCTTCCATCTGCTACAGCGAGCATATTCACACCGAAAGTATCTTCCAGACGGGTCTTTTTATAGAGCATATTTTTCAGATTTTCCACATCTGCGCCTTTTTTCAGCTCCAGAACGATCCGGATACCTTCTTTGGAAGACTGGTTGGAAATATCCACAATATCTGTAGCTTTTTTGGATTCTACCAGACCGGCTACATCATTTAAGAATTTTCCTATATTGGCTCCAACCATCGGATACGGAATCTGGGTGATCACAAGGTTGACTTTTCCGCCTTTTAATTTCTCTTCTTCCACTTTTCCGCGGATCTTGATCTTTCCACTTCCGGTTTCATAGATCTTCAGAAGTTCATCTTTATTGATCACGATACCGCCAGTCGGAAAATCCGGTCCTTTGATGTATCTCATCAGACCTTTCACGCTGATCTCATTATTTTTCATGTAGGCTTTCACACCGTCCACGATCTCGACCAGGTTATGTGGCGGGATGCTGGTCGCCATACCGACCGCGATACCATCCGCTCCGTTTAACAGAAGATTCGGAACACGAACCGGAAGTACCACCGGCTCTTTCTCTGTCTCATCAAAGTTCGGCATAAAGTCTACAACATTCTTATCCATATCACTCAGATATACTTCCTGGGTGATTTTTTCCAGTCTTGCTTCCGTATATCGCATGGCAGCGGCTCCGTCACCCTCAATGGAACCAAAATTTCCATGACCGTCTACCAGAGCCTGTCCCTTCTTAAAGTCCTGTGCCATAACCACCAGGGCATCATAGATGGAACTGTCGCCATGTGGATGATATTTACCCATGGTATCACCTACGATACGGGCGCATTTTCGATAAGGCCTGTCATAGCGGATACCCAGTTCATACATATCATACAGGGTTCTTCTTTGTACCGGTTTCAATCCGTCACGAACATCCGGCAATGCTCTTGACACGATAACACTCATGGCATAGTCAATATAAGACTTCTGCATTACCTCGGAATATTCGGTTCTGATAATCTGTCCTTCCATGTTTTCCTCCTGATTGTTCTATCAGATATCCAGCTGTGCGTTCTGTGCATGCTGATAAATAAATGCTTTTCGGGGAGGTACGTCCGTTCCCATCAGTACTTCTGTCACGTCAGATGCCATTCTCGCATCTTCAATTTCCACCCGTTTCAAAATTCTTGTCTTCGGATCCAAAGTTGTCTCCCATAACTGCTGGGCATCCATTTCTCCCAGACCTTTGTAGCGCTGCAGAGTAAAGGATCCGGTATGAGTTTTTCTGTATTTTTCCAGTGCCTTGTCATCATACAGATATTCCTCTTCCCCTTTGGAAGGAATCACTTTATACAATGGCGGCATAGCAATGTATACATGACCTTCATAGATCAGCTCCGGCATAAAACGATAAAACAGAGTCAGCAACAGGGTAGAAATATGGGCTCCGTCCACATCCGCATCGGCCATGATGATAATCTTGTCATACCGAAGCTTTGTAATATCAAAATCATTCCCATACCCCTCGGAAAATCCGCAACCAAATGCATTGATCATGGTCTTGATTTCTGCATTCGCCAGCACTTTATCTATCGTTGCTTTTTCCACATTCAGGATTTTTCCACGGATTGGTAAAATAGCCTGATAATTACGGTCTCTGGCTGATTTTGCAGAGCCGCCGGCGGAATCTCCCTCGACAATAAATATTTCGCATTTTTCCGGATCTTTTTTCACACAGTTTGCCAGTTTTCCATTGGAATCAAAAGAATACTTCTGTTTCGTCAAAAGATTGGTTTTTGCCTTTTCTTCGGTCTTACGAATCTTGGCAGAACGTTCTGCACAGGAAAGAACTGTTTTCAGGGTCTCAAGATTACGATCAAAGAATCGAACAATCTCATCTCCTGTGACCTTGGCTGTCGCCTTGGATGCATCCTGATTATCCAGCTTGGTCTTGGTCTGTCCTTCAAAACGAGGTGCCGGATGTTTGATAGAGATAACTGCAGTCATACCATTTCGGATATCCACACCGGTAAAATTGCTGTCTTTTTCCTTCAGAATTCCCAGTTCTCTTGCATAGTTGTTCATAACCGTGGTAAACATGGTCTTGAAACCTGTCAGATGGGTTCCGCCTTCTGCATTGTAAATGTTATTACAAAATCCAAGAACATTTTCATGGAATTCGTTGATATACTGGAAAACCCCTTCCACCGTAATTCCATCACTCTCTCCTGAAAAATAAACCGGATCATGAAGCGTCTCTTTTTTTCTGTTCAAATCTCTTACAAAACCAATGATCCCCTCCGGCTCATGATAATCGATAACTTCCGGTTCCGTCTTCCGTTTATCTTCGAAATGAATGGTCAGCTTAGGATTCAGATACGCAGTTTCATGAAGACGGCTTTTTACCTCTTCCTCTGTAAATCTTGTTTTTTCAAAAATCTCCGGGTCCGGAAGAAAATTGATACAGGTTCCGGTCTCTTTTGTACGTCCGATTTTCGGAAGCAGACCCTCTTCCAACTCGATTACCGGAATTCCACGCTCATATCGGTCATGATGTACATATCCTTCTCTGCTGACTTTTACGTCAAGATAGGTAGACAGTGCATTTACCACAGAGGAACCTACGCCGTGAAGACCACCGCTGGTCTTATACGCACCGTTATCAAACTTCCCACCCGCATGAAGGGTGGTAAATACCAGACGCTCCGCAGATATTCCTTTCTCATGCATTCCAACCGGAATTCCACGTCCGTTATCTGACACGGTGCAGGAACCGTCTGCTTCCAACGTAACCCGGATCAAATCACAGTACCCTGCCAGATGCTCATCCACCGAGTTGTCCACGATTTCGTAGATCAGATGGTTGAGACCTTTTCTGGAAACGCTGCCTATATACATACCCGGTCTCTTCCGGACTGCCTCAAGACCTTCCAGAACTGAGATACTACTGGCGTCATAACTGTCTTTCTTTGCCATAATACTTTCCTTTCTATTCTTTCTCTCCCCGGTACTTTCCTTTGGCTCAAGCCACAGACTTTGGCTCGTTGCTCGCTCCCACACTCGTTGGCGCTCGTTGCTCTGCATATCAACAATTGGTCCGGTGGACCAATTTTGATTAACGCGGCAGTCGCCAAGGTCTCGTGCAAGCACGGACTTTGGCTCGTTGCTCGCGTACATAATTAATCGGCGGTTTTTCATGGGGTACTGGGGTACTTAACGAAAACTGCCGATTATTATACCATATTTTTATACATAGAAACAAGTTAAAAAGTACTTTAGATTGTAGATTCCTATATTTCTCCCTTTTCTCTCAGATAATTCAGAAACCCCTCTGATCCTTCTTCCACATCCTTGTAAGTTTCATCAAAGTCTCCTGTATACCATGGATCTGCTATATCTCTTCCAGATCCGGCAAAGCTTAACAGTTTATATACCTTCCCCTCCGGGTCATGCTTCAACATCCGATTCAGGTTTCGTATATTTGCAGTATCCATACCTATAATGTAATCGAACTTGTCATAGTCGTCTAAAGTGACCTGTCTGGCTCTGTGAGGCACCAATGGAATTCCCAGTTCTCTCAATTTGTTCACTGTACCTCTGTGTGGAGGATTACCGATTTCTTCTCTGCTTGTTGCAGCACTGTCTATAACAAACATGTTTTCCAATCCAAGGGTGTTTACTTTGTGGGTAAATACGCTCTCGCTTAGGGTTGATCTGCAAATATTGCCATGGCAGATAAATAATACTTTTATCAAAATGTAAACCCTCCTAAAATGCACTGTTCTGCCCCGATTTGCTCCGATTTATCCTGACTGTTTTTGGGGTGTAGCAGCGTTTACTCTGTCACAAATTTCCCGAAACAGGGCAAAATGGAGCAAGTTACGGCAGGCTGTGGTAGTAGAATCGTAGTAGAAATCGTACTGTGTTACTACTGCGGTTTTTAATTATGACGTTTTCACTACCACTTCAATGGTTAACCCAACGGTCATCACATGTGTCAAAAGATATCCCCTCTTCGTTATTTCTGGATAATGTGTATATCCACATGATGTGCACTTTTTGCCATAAATACTATTAGCAACCGTGAGTATTCCGGCCTCCGTGACACCAGTGTCCGGGCTTTCAGAAACCGCTATTCCGTTAAATAGGAAACCGTGACTCCAGGGACTGGAAACCTTCAATCCGGCAATGGAAACCACACATACGACGCCTTAGAATTATGGTATGCGCCATCACGGCGTAAATAATTCTAAGGAGGTCGCTCATATGACCAAGTACAGAGAGATCCTGCGCCTGGCAAGCCTGGGTCTCAGTCAACAGAACATCGCTGACAGTAGCGGTGTATCCAAGAAAACGGTCAACCGTGTGCTTAAACGTGCCAAAGAGCTCAACATCTTTTTGCCGTTAGAAGCCAACGAGACCGATGCCGTTCTTGCGGAGAAGCTGTTTCCATCCGCACAGAAGCAGGTGTCATCAACAAAACGGATGCCTGACTTCAACTACATCCAGAAGGAGTTGCTCCGAAATGGTGTCAACAAGAAGCTCCTCTGGACGGAATACCTGGAGGAATGCCACCAGTCCGGTGACGAGCCTCTTATGTATTCTCAGTTCTGCTATTACATCCAGCAAGATGAGCAGAAACGCCGGGCAACTATGCACATCAACCGGAAGCCCGGTGAACAGATCGAGGTCGACTGGGCTGGAGATCCCGCTCAGATCACGGATCCAGATACCGGCGAGATCATCCCGGCTTTTCTCTTTGTAGGCGTTATGACGTACAGCCAGTATCCTTACATTGAAGCTTTTATTAACGAGAAACAGCGTGCCTGGATCACTGCTCATGTACATATATGTATGAGTACTTCGGCGGCGTAACCCGCATCCTGGTCCCGGATAATACCATGACAGCAGTAATCTATAACAACGACTGGTATAATCAGGAACTTAACACCATCTACCATGAGATGGCGGAGCATTACAACACGGCTATCATACCGGCCCGCGTCCGGGCCCCAAAGGATAAGCCGAATGCTGAGGGATCTGTGGGTGTCATCTCAACCTGGATCACTGCAGCTCTTCGCAATGAACAGTTCTTTTCGCTGGCTGAACTAAATCAGGCCATCCGCAGGAAACTGAAGGAATTCGTGAATCGGCCCTTCCAAAAGAAAGAGGGTACCCGATACGAGATTTTGCGCGACGAAGAACTGCCATTACTGGCCAAGCTACCGGCTACCCCTTATGAACTGGCGGAATGGAAACAAGCCACCGTTCAGTTCAATTATCACATATCTGTTGACGGAATTCTATATTCCGTCCCTTACGAATTCATCAAACGCAAGGTGGATGTGCGGGTAACCGACACAGTTATCGAGATATTTTACAATCACAACCGCATTGCCTCCCATCGGCGTTTATACGGTCGGAAGGGGCAGTACAGCACCGTTACGGAACACATGCCAGCCGATCACCAGGCTTATCTGGAATGGAACGGTGACCGCTTCCGTAAATGGGCAGAGCGGATTGGAACCAATACTTGCAAGGTTGTTAACGCGATTCTTGCCTCCCAAAGGGTTGAGCAACAATCCTACCGAAGCTGTACGGGGCTTCTCAAGCTGGCAGATAAGTATTCTGACCAGCGGCTGGAAGCAGCGTGCCGAAAGGCGCTTTCCTACACATCTAGCCCGAGCTACAAGAGCATTAAAAACATCTTGGCAGCCGGGCAGGATAACATCGATACGGAGTCTCAGGCTCCCAATGCTGCATCAACTCAGAACAAACACGCCATTACTCGCGGCGCTGACTACTACAGGAGGTAAGGATCATGACTAACCAGAGCACCATAGATAAACTCATCGAAATGCGACTGACTTCTATGTCAGATGCTTTTATCACACAGATGGATGACCCTAAAATGAAGGACGTTCCTTTCGAGGATCGTTTTGGTCTGCTGGTCGACATTGAATACAACAACCGCAAAAGCAACAGCCTGAAGCGCCTGATCAAAGGTGCCGGGTTTGAACAGCCGGAGGCTTACATTGCCGATATCAACTATACTTCCGGCAGGAAGCTTAACCGCAACCTGATCGAAAGGCTGGCAACCTGTGAATACATCACGGAGCATCGGAACCTGTTCATCACTGGTGCCACAGGAAGTGGCAAGACCTACATGGCCTGCGCTTTCGGCATGGAAGCCTGCAAACAGCGCTACAAGACAAAGTACGTTCGTCTTCCGGACATGCTCCTTGAGCTCGACTTGGCACGTACAGACGGCTCCTACAAGAAGGTCCAGGCTAAGTACGCCAACCCCATCCTTCTTATCATTGATGAATGGCTCCTACTGAAGCCGACGGAAGCAGAACAACATGATATCCTGGAACTGCTTCACAGACGGAGAAAAAAATCCTCCACGATTTTCTGCTCGCAGTACGATCCCAGTGGCTGGTATGACCAGCTCGGCGGCGATGACAGCCCCTTGGCAGAAGCTATTCTTGACCGCATCAAGCACGATGCCTACAAGATCAACATCATTCCGACTGATCCTGACAACTACCGTTCCATGAGAGAGGTATACGGACTGGATCCGGCGTTAAGCGAATAATAGTAATAACCCATTAACTGGCGCCCATCCTGAAGAGCATCTTCTTCGGGATGGCGGCTCCGCCGCACACATACCGGTTTCCTTATGCCCGGACTCGCGGTTTCCGGTCATCCGGACAGGCGGTTTCACCGCACCGGTATATCCACAACCGAACGTTTCAACAAGTCGCTTGATTCAGTTAGTCGCTAACAATACTTTCTTAATGTACATGCGGCATTATTATGCTACGATTTAATGGATTAAAAACTCATCCAAAAGTACTGCTGCCTTTTCGCTATTAAGTCTAATGAGCATTTCCAGAAGATGCATTCTATTACACTTTCTATCTGTAATATCAAAGAAAGATAATCACATCTATCGGTAGGTTTTGTACCTAAACACGAGGCAATAATTACATTTGCATTTACCATATCTGCATTATTAGGAAATCTTTTCTGCAAATTATACTCATCAACAAACCAAAAATTTGATGGTAAAAATTCATCTTGAACACCATTTATCATACACCAAATCACTTTACCAATAGAAAAAATATCGCCTTTTTCATCAACATTCTCCACTCTTCCAACCTCATATTCTGGTGCGATAAACATTCGTGGTCCAATGGCCATTATTTCTGGAGTGATCCTTTCACTTCCATCCTTAAGAAAACATGTTCCAAAGTCAGTTAAAAATAACGTATATGTTTCATTTTCCTTTTCAAATAAAATGTTATCTGGTTTAATATCCCTATGATATATTGCAGGTGAACATTTTGATAATTCATACAGTGCCTTAATAATAGGTAATATCAATTTTAACGATAATTTTACATTTCCCCTTGTTATCTCAAATATATCATACAAAGAACCATCATATTTTTTCATTTCAATATAAGAATCTTGTATTTTCTCCGAACTTATATAAACATTTTGTACTTGAACAATATTAGAAATTTTTAGAGTACTAATTTGTTTTAATAGTTTTAATTCTTTCTCAAATCTCTGCACTTTATCAACAGAAGATGTATTTCTTAAATATTTTCTTGCAATTCCATTTTTTAAATCAAAAATAACATCTCCATTTCCACCTTTTACATCTGCTTTTCTAGCCATAATCTCATCTCCTTATATTTATATTATATCGTCATTTTCACTTCTTTTCCACAGAAAAACGCCCCAGCCTAAGCCAGAGCGTCATCCCACTTCCATATTAGATTACTTTAAACATCTTCTGCGACATTGGTTTCTCTTTTTTATGCTCAACCTCCGCCTGTGCCTTTCTAAACTCCGCTGATTGTCAAGGTAGTTGTCAGTAAAAATTTATATTTTTTGTTCGTGCAGG
>ENA-ORTN01001388-ORTN01001388.1-human-gut-metagenome-genome-assembly--contig:-NODE-1388-length-23963-cov-4.614857_pt1 | contig 23963 bp, 19 predicted proteins | sample MGYA00242070_ERZ509189 | MGnify/ENA primary metagenome ERZ509189 (study PRJEB26280, sample SAMEA2338821) | human gut metagenome | biome: human gut; feature: human-associated habitat; material: faeces...
GGCACAAGTAGATTATTAATTAAAAAGGTTTGCAATAAAAATGCAATTACATACGTATTATATATAACAGACCAATGAAGAGTAGGGTTAATTATGGAGAAAGAACAGACTAATATCATTGATGAAGGACTATTTGAAAAAATAGCAAATGGGGATGATGCCGCTTTTACTGAATTGTATTATGCATCATACAGACAAATATATGGTTTTCTCGTGGCACTGACTAAGAATAAGGAAGATGCTGAAGATTTGCTACAGAACACATATATAAGAATAAGAAATGGAAGTCATTTGTACAGGAAACAGGGCACACCTATGACCTGGATGTGTGCGGTGGCGAAGAATCAGTTCTTGGATTTTGTAAGAAAGAAATCTAAAGGCGTAAGCGTTGATTTTGATGAAGTTGAAAAATACGTTTCAGAGGGACTTGGAACCGGAGTTAAGCAACATAAGGATGTAGAGAATGAAATGGTCTTAGAAAAGGCATTTGAAATCCTAAATAAACAGGAAAGGACAATTGTAGTATTACATATGATTGATGGTTTGAAACACAGGGAAATATCAAAAATAACAGGAATACCATTATCGACGGTTCTTTCAAAGTATAACAGGTCATTAAAGAAACTAAGGGAATTTATTAAAGAATAGGAGGTCATTATGCAGGAAAAAGATATTAAAGAACAGTTAAATCAGGAACTTGACAAAATGGCTCCTGATATTTTAGAAAAGGTTTTAGCAAAACCAATTGAACCAATAGAATCAGAAGAGGATTTGTTTAACAACGAACCTTTATTTGAAGAAAAAAAAGACAAGGGCAAATACTTATGGATTCCACAGGTTATTGCAGTAGTAGCCTGCTTAGTGCTTGTAGCAGTATTGTCATCAATTTGGTTTAAGCCTAACGTTACACCAACGGCACCGGATCCAAAGATGGCTACAGCTTTTACAATTACAATAGACGTAAATCCAAGCATTACAATGAAAGTAAAGAAAGATAATACGGTTGAAAGTATTAAAGCATCAAACAAGGATGCAAAGAAAGTAGTTAAAAAGGTTAAGAAAAAATTAAAAGATGATACAACTTATGGCGAAGCTGTCGAAATGGTTGTGTCAGGCTTAAAAAAGAAAGGATATCTTAAGAAAGACAACAGCGCAATGCTTGTTTCAGTAGTTACTGATGACAAAAAAGCCGGAGAAGAAAAGCTTAAAGAAGTAAAAGATTACACAAAAAAGGTAAAGAAAGATAAAAAAGTAAAATGTGCAACAATTTATCAGAATTGTGTTAGCAATGAAAAAATAAAGAAAGTAGCTAAGAAGAATAAGGTTTCAGAAGGTAAGGCAGCTCTTTGTATAAAGATTGCTAAGAAAGAAAAAGTAAGTGTTAAGAAGATGTGCAAGAAGAGCATATTTATACTTATTAAACAGGTTGAAAAAACAAAGATAGATGTTGAGCCGGATATTGAAATTGATGATGAAATAAATGTTGTTCCGGAAGAACCTACAGGAGAAACGGAATCAGCAATAATTGAGGAAACAACAGAGATTGGAAGCGAATCATCTACAGAAAATATGGAAACTGAAACAGGTGAGGAGACTTCACCTGTTTCAGAGAATGTTAATGAGAATGAAACTATTCCGGAAACAGTACAGAATAGTCAACCTTAAGAACAAAGACTTCCCTGGATAACATTAAGTTCATTGAAGCGCTTGTTCATATAATTAAGAACAGCTTTCTTGTTACCGCTCCACAGAGGGGCAACGAGAATTGATTTAGGACCATCACCGGTTAGGCGATGGATAACTATGCTTTTGGGAATATAACGTAAACATTCAGCAATAATGTTTACATATTCTTCCATGGACAGAACTTCAAATTTATTTAAAGAATACTCCTTTTCTAAAGGGGTATTTTTTAATACATGTAAAAGTTGAAGCTTTATGCCTGAAATATTCATAGACGAAACATACTTAACACTTTCAAGAATATCCTCTTTGGATTCAAATGGAAGACCGATAATTAAATGAACAATAACATCAACGTTAATTTTGTTCAGGTTATTAACAGCTGTATTAAAAACGTCCAAAGTGTAACCACGGTTAATATACTTGGCAGTATTTTCGTGAATGGTCTGAAGTCCAAGCTCAACCCACACAGGCTTAATTTTGTTTAATTCACCTAGAAGGTTTAAAACTTCATCAGGAAGGCAATCAGGTCTGGTGCCAATGGAAAGAGCCACAATATCCGGGTGATTAATAGCTTCCGTGAAGATACTTCTAAGATAATCAATATCCCCATAAGTATTAGTGAAAGACTGGAAATAAGCTATATACTTTCCATTTTTGATTTTGGCTGAAACTCTGTTCTTGGCACTTTCAATCTGCTCAGTAATAGACAACATCTTGTCCGCAGCAAAATCTCCTGAACCACCATTACTGCAAAAGATACAGCCTCCTGTACTAATGGTTCCGTCACGATTAGGGCAGGACAGACCGCCTGAAAGGGCAAGTTTATATATTTTGCATCCGAATTTTTCTTTTAAATATGAATTAAGGGAATTGTACCTCATTGTAATATCTCCTTGTAACAAAAGTCAAAATATGGTATAAAATAAATGTTGTAAAAATATGGAGACGTATCGAAGTGGTCGTAACGAGCTTGACTCGAAATCAAGTTGTCCACCCGGGCACGTGGGTTCGAATCCCACCGTCTCCGCTATTTAGAAACTTACAGACTATTATAAAATAAAATTTTACAAAAAGGTATAAGAAATGCAGACTTCTATGTTATAGTAGCCTGTTTTTTTATTGTAATGTTAATATTTATAGGCATAATGTCACTAATATTAAAGCAACAGAGTTTTGGAAGACATGGGGTTAAAGGAACATATAAATAAAAAGCCGGGTGAATTATCCGTTGGGCAACAGCAAAGAGTTGCAATAATTAGATTAAAAGATGGAAATGTAATTAATTAAAATCAAGATATGGTGGCTTTACATCATTGACTAAGAAATGTTTTTGTTTTAGAATAATAGGGATTATAATAAAAATTAGGTTTGCCGTAACTTTAGGTTTTGTGGCAACTTAAATATAAACTAGGAGGAAAGCATTATGGGAATGACAATGACACAGAAGATTCTTGCAAAACATGCAGGTCTTGATGAAGTTAAAGCCGGTCAGTTAATTGAAGCTAACTTAGATTTAGTACTTGGAAATGACGTTACAGCTCCGGTTGCTATTGGTGAAATGAAAAAAATGAATGTGGATTGTGTTTTTTGCAAAGATAAGATTGCATTAGTACCTGACCACTTTACACCAAATAAAGACATCAAGTCAGCAGAACTTTACAAGTGTGTTAAAGATTTTGCAGAAGAAAATCAGATTACTAATTATTTTGAAACAGGAAGGGTAGGTATTGAACATGCTTTACTACCTGAGAAAGGTCTGGTTGTTGCTGGTGACGTTGTTATTGGTGCAGATTCACATACATGTACATATGGTGCACTTGGTGCATTTTCAACAGGTGTAGGTAGTACAGACATGGCTGCCGGTATGGCAACAGGAAAGGCTTGGTTTAAAGTACCATCAGCTATTAAGTTTAATTTGACAGGAAAGCCTGCTAAGTGGGTTAGCGGAAAAGACGTTATCCTTCACATTATCGGTTTAATCGGTGTGGACGGAGCTTTATACCGTTCAATGGAATTTGTTGGAGACGGTATTAAGTACCTTTCAATGGATGACAGATTTGCCATGACTAACATGGCTATTGAAGCAGGTGGAAAGAATGGTATTTTCCCTGTTGATGATTTGACTATTGAATATATGAAAGAACATTCAACAAAAGAATATACAGTATATGAAGCAGATGAAGATGCAGAATATGATGAAGAATATACTATTGACTTAAGTACATTAAGACCAACAGTAGCATTTCCACATCTTCCTGAAAATACACGTACAATTGATGAAGTTGGCGATGTGAAGATTGATCAGGTTGTTATCGGTTCATGTACTAATGGTAGAATTGAAGATATGAGAACAGCCGCTAAGATTTTAGAAGGCAGAGAAGTAGCCAAGGGAGTAAGATGTATTGTTTTCCCTGCAACACAGGCTATTTATTTACAGTGTATTGAAGAAGGCATTATGACAACATTTATTAAGGCAGGATGTGCTGTAAGTACACCAACTTGCGGACCTTGTCTTGGTGGTCATATGGGTATTCTTGCAAAGGGTGAAAGAGCAGTTGCTACAACTAACAGAAACTTTGTAGGACGTATGGGTGATCCTGAATCTGAAGTTTATCTTGCAAGCCCTGCTGTTGCTGCAGCAAGTGCAATTACAGGAAAGATTTCGGGTCCGGAAGAACTTGGATTATAGTAGATATTTTATAGAAAGGCTGGGTTCATATTATGAAAGCAGAAGGAAGAGTTTTTAAATTTGGAAGCAACGTAGATACAGACGTTATCATTCCGGCAAGATATTTAAATGTTCCGGATCCATCAGAGCTTGCAAAGCATTGTATGGAAGATATAGATAAAGAATTTGTTAACAAAGTATCTAAGGGAGATATTATTGTGGCAGATAAGAACTTTGGATGTGGTTCATCAAGAGAACATGCACCTATCGCTATTAAGGCAGCAGGAGTAAGTTGTGTTATTGCAGAAACATTTGCAAGAATTTTTTATCGTAATGCCATTAACATTGGTTTACCTATTATTGAATGCCCCGAAGCAGCAAAGGGTATCGAAGAAGGAGACCAGGTTGAAGTTGATTTTGACAGTGGAATGATTTATAACAAAACTAAGGGAACAGAGTACAAAGGACAGGCTTTCCCTGAGTTTATGCAGAAGATTATTTCAAACGGTGGATTAATTAATTACATAAATAATGCTAAGTAATACGCAACTATTTTGTGGCAATGAATGTAAAAGGAGACAATGATGAAAGAAATACTTTATAAGAGTACTAGAAGCACAGAAGGAACTTTAAAGGCATCAGAAGCAATCTTAAAGGGGTTGGCAGATGACGGCGGACTTTTTGTTCCTTTGGAAATACCGGCACTTGATGTAACAGTTGAAGAATTATCTAAGATGACATATCAGCAGGTTGCATATGAAGTGATGAAATTATACTTCACAGATTTTACGGAAGAAGAATTAAAGAATTGTATCAACAATGCATATGATTCAAAATTTGATACAGAAGAAATTGCACCTTTGGCAGAAGTTGAAGGAACATATTTCCTTGAATTATTCCATGGCAAGACTATTGCTTTCAAGGATATGGCTTTATCAATTTTACCACATCTTCTTACAACATCAGCTAAGAAGAATGGTGTAAAGAATGAAATAGTAATTTTAACAGCTACATCAGGAGATACAGGAAAAGCTGCTATGGCAGGTTTTGCAGATGTACCGGGAACAAGAATAATTGTTTTCTATCCTAACGGTGGTGTTAGTCCAATTCAGGAAAAACAGATGGTAACACAGAAGGGTGACAATACATACGTTGTTGCAATTGAAGGAAACTTTGACCAGGCACAGAGTGCGGTTAAGGCTATTTTCGGTGATAAAGAGCTTGCAAAAGAAATGGATGAAAAGGGATTTCAGTTCTCATCAGCTAACTCAATTAACATTGGACGTCTTATTCCACAGGTGGCATATTATGTATATGCTTACGCAAAATTATTTGCAGAAGGAAAAGTAAGCAAAGACCAGAAGATTAATGTTGTAGTTCCTACAGGAAATTTTGGAAATATTTTAGCAGCTTATTATGCTAAGAACATGGGACTTCCAATTGATAAGTTAATCTGTGCATCAAACGAAAACAGAGTATTATATGATTTCTTTACAACAGGTGAATACGACAAGAACAGAGAATTTATTCTTACAAACTCACCATCAATGGATATTCTTATTTCAAGTAACCTTGAAAGATTGATTTATAGAATTGCAGGAGATGATGCGGAAGCTAACAAGAAGATGATGGAAGAACTTTCAAAAGACGGAAAGTATTCTATTACACCTGAAATGAAAGCTAAATTAGCTGACTTCTATGGCAATTATGCTTCAGAAGAAGAAACAGCAGCAATCATTAAGAAGATTTATGAAGAAACAGGATATGTTGTGGATACTCATACAGCAGTTGCAGCATCTGTATATGAAAAATACAAGAAAGAAACTAAGGATGACAATGTAACTGTAATTGCTTCAACAGCAAGTCCATTCAAATTCACAAGAAGCGTAATGAATGCTATTGATCCAAAATATGACTCAATGGGTGACTTTGAATTAGTTGATGAATTATCTAAGATTGGAAATGTAAAAGTTCCTAATGCTATTGAAGAAATCAGAAATGCAGAAATCAGACATAACAACTTATGTGAAGTAGCAGGAATGAAGGATATCGTAAAGAAATTCTTAGGAATGTAATGAATATAAGAAGATAAATATAAGCTGTGGCACAGTGCTTGTTTTAAGGCATTGTGTTCACAGCTTTTTTATCTTCTTGAATTGAAATCGATTTAATAGTACAATAATAAAGACTATGGTTACAAAAGAGTTTAGGAGATTATTATGGGAATATTAGAAGCAATACTATTAGGAATTATTCAGGGGATAGCAGAGTTCCTGCCAATTAGTAGTTCAGGACATTTAGCAATCTTTCAGAAATTGTTTGGAATGGATGAAGTAGGTATATCATTTGATGTTTTTCTTCATATAGGAACATTGATTGCAGTTTTTATAGTTTTCTGGAAAGATATTTTAAGACTTTTTGTAGACGGAGTAGGAATTGTAGCAGATTCATGTGTTAATGTTTACAGATTTTTTAGAAGCAAGAATAAAAAAGAACCTGTAGAATACATAAGGGTTATAAGAACAGCATATAGAAAATTCGCACTTCTTGTAATTGTGTCAACTATACCAACAGGAATTATTGGATATCTTGGAAAGGAATTAGTAAGCAACGCAAGTGATACGCTTATTATTCCGGGCATATGCTTGCTTGTTACAGCAGTTTTACTTTTTATATCAGATCAGATGCCTGACGGACAGAAGACACCAAAGAATACAAGTTATTTTAATGCAGTATTTATGGGAATCTGTCAGGGAATAGCAACATTGCCGGGATTATCACGCTCAGGAACAACAATTGTTGCAGGACTTTTATGTGGATTAAGAAGAGATTTTGTAGTAAAATATTCATTTATAATGTCTATTCCGGCTATACTTGGTGCAGCAGTTTTAGAAATTCCTGATATGGGAAAAGATATGGCAACAACAGGTGTGGCATCATATGTAGTGGGAATGATTGTTGCAGCAGTTGTAGGTTACATATGTATTAAGACTATGTTAGTAGTAGTTAGAAATAAAAAATTTAAGTATTTCTCATATTATTGTGCAGTAGTAGGTTTGGTAGCCATTATTGCATCATTTGTAATTAAATAATTAGATTTAAATTACAATAGAATTACAATAAGAAGAGAATAAGAGGAATAAGTAGAAATTAAAAACGAGGTGTGAAAAGTGGCCAATACAACATCAAAGAGTAATGGCAAAAAATCAAATACTAAAAAGGCTACAGCTAAAAAAAAGACTACAAATACAAGAAATAGTAGTTCAACTAGTGCTAAAAAAGCAGCAGAAACAAGAAGACAAAATGCAGCCGAAAGAAAGAGAAAAGCTGAACTGGCAAAGAAAAATGAAAAAATCGTTAAGGAAGTGTATCTCTGGATTTTTGTGGCAGTTTCACTTTTACTCTTTTTAAGCAATTTTGGAATTTGTGGAATTGTGGGAAATACTCTTAGAAGTGTAATGCTTGGGGTTTTTGGCTCAATGGGATACGTTTTTCCAATTATACTTGTAATAGTAGTAGGACTAATGGCGTATAATGAAGCTAACATTTTAGTTGTTTCAAAAATAACAGGATTTTTATTATTTTTTATGGATGGGACATTATTGTTCCACTTAATAGCGTATGGTAGTGATAACGATAAATATTCACATTATTACAAAGTTGGTGCAGCTAATGAGTTTGGTGGAGGCTTTATAGGAAGTGTCTTAGGGAAGACATTACATTCATTATTAGGATTAACAGGCGCTTATATTATTGCAATAGTATTGCTTATGATTTCAGTTGTGATTTTAACAGAGAAGTCAATTATGTCTGTTATTAAGAAGAATGGCGAGAAAGCTTATAAGAGTGCCAAAGAAGAAGCCAACAATAGAAGAGAAGAGAACAATCTTATTAGGGAACAGAGACGTCTTGAAAAGAAAAAACAGAAGGCTGTTGGAGTTAATTTCAAAGACACAACAATTGAGCCTGAAGCTGCTGAAAGTGGCAAAGCTGAGGATAAGAATCAGGATGTTCATGAGATACATATAGAAGGTATTGATGAGCAGCCACTTAAAGAGATGGAACAGGATCCTGTTACATATACATATGAAGAAATGGCAGGAAACAAGCAGATTAAGATTGAAGGATTGGATGAGCCTGAACCTATGGCATATGAGCCGGAAGAGAGTTACAATTCAGGTGAAGAAAGTTTGAATGATGAATCTGTTTTAAATGGAGAATTTGTTCCAAAAGAGAGAATTATTGTAAGCCAGTCTGCAAAGGATGCAATGAAACGCAAACCATATGGAATGGAACAGGCTGCATCAGGAATAGGTGGAACATCAGGAACAAGTGTTTCGTCATGTGCAAATGCTACAGCCGGACAGAGTGATGCAGTGATTGATTTAGAGGCTGAGAATATGCAGCAATCAGGTGTAACAGCGCAGACTGAGGTAAAGAAAAATTCTTCTGAAGGAAAAATAATAGCACCAAAGAAGAAAAAAATGAGCTACAAGAAACCACCATACAAGTTATTGGCGGACAATCCTGGAAGTTCTAATGGAACAACAAAGGCTGTATTAATGCAGACAGCTAACAAGCTTAAAGAAGTTTTGACTAATTTTGGTGTAAAAGTTGAAGTTACTAATGTAAGCAAGGGACCTTCAGTTACAAGATATGAATTGCAGCCTGAAATGGGAACAAAGGTTAGCAGAATAACAGGTTTGGCTGATGATATTAAGCTTAATATGGCAGCAGCAGATATTCGTATTGAAGCGCCAATTCCGGGCAAGGCAGCAGTGGGAATTGAAATACCTAACGACAGCAGAGATACAGTGTATCTGAAAGAGTTGCTTATGTCTAAGGAACTTAAAGAGCATAAATCTAAACTTGCTTTTCCGGCAGGTAAGGATATTGCAGGACGAGTTGTTGTGGCAGATATTGCAAAGATGCCACATATGCTTATAGCAGGAACAACAGGCTCAGGTAAATCAGTATTTACAAACTCAATTTTAATGAGTATTCTATATAGAACAACACCTGAGGAAGTACGAATTATTGTAATTGATCCTAAGGTGGTAGAATTTCAGGTATATAATAAGATTCCACATTTGTTGTACGATGTTGTTACAGATCCAAAGAAGGCTGCCGGAATTTTAAATTGGGCAGTTGCTGAAATGACAACAAGATACAAGAAATTTGCCAATATTGGAGCAAGAGACATTTCAAGCTATAATGCCAAAGTGGAAAGTGGCGACTATTCAGAAGATGAACAGGTTGAAAAAATGCCTCAGATTCTTATTATAATAGATGAGTTGGCTGACCTTATGATGGTTGCTGCAAAAGAAGTTGAAGAGGCAATATGTCGTCTTGCACAGCTTGCAAGAGCAGCGGGAATCCATATGGTTATTGCAACTCAAAGACCTTCTGTTGATGTTATTACAGGTCTGATTAAAGCTAACATTCCATCAAGAGTAGCATTAACAGTTGCATCAGGTACGGATTCACGTACTATTATTGATATGAACGGTGCAGAAAAGCTTTTAGGAAACGGTGATATGCTGTTTTATCCTGCAGGTTATGTTAAACCTGTAAGAATACAGGGAGCTTACGTTTCAGAAAAAGAAATATCAGATACCGTTAATTATATAAAAGAGCATAGTGGTGAGGCAGAATATGACGATACCATTGATGCAAAACTTACAACGGATCAGGAAGCAATGGCAAACGGAGGAGAGTTAGATCCTTATTTTGCCCAAGCAGGAAGATTATGTATTGAGAAGCAAAAAGGTTCTACAAGTATGATTCAAAGACAGTTTAAAGTTGGTTTCAACAGGGCTGCAAGAATTATGGAACAGCTTTATGATGCAGGAGTTGTAGGACAGGAAGAGTCAAACAAACCAAGAAAGGTTATTATGTCCATTGAAGCCTTTGAGCAAATGGTTAACGGTGGTCAGTAAGCAAAAATGATGTTGTGAAAGAGAGGAAAAAAGATGAAGACTGATATTGAAATCGCACAGGAAGCTGAAATGATGCCAATTAAGAACGTGGCAGAACAGTTAGGAATTACAGAAGATGACATTGAATTATACGGAAAGTATAAGGCAAAAATTTCCAATGAATACTATGAAAAGATCAAAGACAATGAAGATGGAAAACTGATTCTTGTAACAGCAATTAACCCAACTCCTGCCGGTGAAGGAAAAACAACTGTAACAGTTGGACTTGGAGAAGCTTTTGGTCAGTTAAATAAGAAAGCAGTTATCGCGCTTAGAGAACCATCACTTGGACCATGTTTTGGTATTAAAGGTGGAGCAGCAGGTGGCGGATATGCACAGGTTGTACCAATGGAAGATATGAACCTTCATTTTACAGGTGACTTTCATGCTATCACATCAGCTAATAACTTATTGGCTGCAATGCTTGATAACTCAATTCAGCAGGGCAACGTATTAAACATTGATCCTAATCAGGTTGTTTGGAAGAGATGCGTTGACATGAACGACAGAGTTTTAAGAAACGTTGTTGTTGGTCTAGGCAGAAAAGTAGACGGAACAGTAAGAGAAGACCATTTTGTAATTACTGTTGCGTCAGAAATTATGGCAATTCTTTGTCTTGCAACAAGCTATGCAGATTTAAAAGAAAGATTAGGAAAGATTATTGTTGCATACACATATGACGGACAGCCTGTTACAGCAAAAGACGTTAAGGCAGTTGGCGCAATGGCAGCACTTCTTAAAGATGCAATGAAGCCTAACCTTATTCAGACATTAGAGCATACACCGGCATTAGTTCACGGTGGACCTTTTGCAAATATTGCTCACGGATGTAACTCGGTTAAGGCTACAAAGACAGCATTAAAGATGGCTGATTATGTTATAACAGAAGCAGGTTTTGGTGCTGACCTCGGTGCTGAAAAGTTTATGGACATTAAGTGCAGAAAAGCAGGTCTTAAGCCTGACTGTGTTGTATTAGTAGCAACAGTTAGAGCATTAAAATACAACGGTGGAGTTCCAAAAGACCAATTATCAGAAGAAAATCTTGACGCATTAAAGAAAGGTATTGTAAACCTTGAAAAACATATTGAAAATCTTCAGTTATTCGGAGTTCCTGTAGTTGTAACATTAAATCAGTTTATTACAGATACAGAAGCAGAATATGAATATATTAAGAATTTCTGCGAAGAAAGAGGATGCGAATTTGCATTAGCAGAAGTTTGGGCTAAAGGCGGAGAAGGTGGAAAGGCATTAGCAGAAAAAGTTATTGAAACTATTGAAAACAAGCCATCTAACTATGCACCTCTTTACCCTGATGATATGTCAATCAAAGAAAAGATTGAAACAATAGCAACAAAGATTTACGGAGCAGATGGTGTTACATATTCTCCTGAAGCTGAGAAAGCTATTGCAAATATTGAAAAAATGGGATACAAAGAATATCCTGTATGTATGGCAAAGAACCAGTTCTCATTCTCAGATGATAAGACTAAGTTAGGAAGACCTACAGGATTTAAGATTAATATTCGTGACGTTTATGTTTCAGCAGGTGCAGGATTTGTAGTTGCATTGACAGGTAGCATTATGACAATGCCTGGTTTATCAAAATCTCCTGCAGCATTTGGAATAGACTTAACAGACGATGGAAAAATCACAGGATTATTCTAAAGTATACAAAAGTGGAGGAGCCTTTTAGGCAATAAAGAAATGGCAAAAATTATAGACGGAAAACAGATTTCATTAGACATTAAGAATGAATTAAAAGAAAAGGTTGCAAAATACAAAGAGCAGGGAATTGAAATTACTCTTGCAGTAGTAAAAGTAGGAAATGATCCTGCATCAGCAGTTTATGTTAGAAACAAAGAGAAAGCTTGTGAATATGTTGGCATAAACTCAAAGACTTTAGCATTACCTGAAGAAACAACAGAAGAAGAGCTTTTAAATGTTGTTAAGGAATTAAATGAAGACAAAAATGTTAACGGTATTTTAGTTCAATTACCACTTCCTAAACATATTGATGAAAGCAAGGTTCTTCTTACAATTGACAGCACAAAAGATGTGGATGGTTTTCATCCTGTAAATGTTGGAAAGATGGTAATAGGTGAAGATACATTTTTACCTTGTACACCGGCTGGAATTATTGAAATGATTAAAAGAACAGACATTGATATTGAAGGTAAGGAATGTGTGGTTATTGGAAGAAGCAATATTGTTGGAAAACCAATGGCTATGTTAATGCTTAAGGAAAATGCAACAGTTACTATTGCACATTCAAGAACTAAAGATTTAAAAGAGGTTACAAAGAGAGCAGACATTATTGTGGCAGCAATAGGAAAAGCTAAGTTTGTAACAGCAGATTACGTGAAAGAAGGCGCTGTTGTAATCGATGTTGGAATGGACAGAGATGAAAATGGTAAGTTATGTGGTGATGTTGATTTTGAATCAGTTTCAAAAGTGGCATCAGCCATTACACCTGTACCTGGTGGCGTAGGACCAATGACAGTAACAATGCTTTTGGTAAACTGCTTAAGAAGCGTTGAACTAAACAAATAAAATTTTTGAGCCTGTCGAATATGATAGGCTCAAATAGCTTATACAAGATTAAAAATATTTGAAGGGAGGTTTAATGAGAATATGAAGTTTGCCAATGTCATTGTAGACATTTCACACGAAAAGTTAGACCGTCCCTTTGGATATATTATACCTGATGAATTGGAAAAAGAGATTACGGTAGGAACCGCTGTTACCATACCATTTGGTAAAGGCAACAGACAGATAAAAGGCTATGTAATTGAAATAACAGACCAGCCATCTTTTGACATATCAAAAATGAAAGAGATTATGGCAGTTGAAGAGGGAGCAGCCAAGGTTGAAAGTCAGTTAATTAATTTGGCTTATTGGATTAAAGAAAATTACGGCTCCACAATGAATCAGGCATTAAAAACTGTAATACCGGTAAAGAATAAGATTAGAAATATTGAAAAAAAGACAGTAGTATTAAATTTGAACAGTGAACAACTGGAAGAAAAAATAAAACAATATAAAAAGAAAAATGCAAAAGCAAGACTTAGGTTGTTAGAAGAATTAAAGATAAACAACAGAATGGCAAGAGAGCTTGTGGTAGATAAATTAAATGTTTCACCAAGTACTCTTAAGTCAATGGAACAGTTAGGGGACATTGTAATTGAGAAAACAATTAATTACAGAAATCCTATTGAATTAAAAGAACAGCCTGAATATGACATAGTTCTTAATGAAAATCAGAGAAAAGTTTCAGAAGCAATTAAGGAAACAATGGATTTTAAGAAAAAAGACAAAGTGAATGTGCATCTTATTCATGGAATTACAGGAAGTGGAAAAACAGAAGTTTATATGGATTTAATAGATTATACTATTGAAAAAGGCAAATCAGTAATTGTTCTGATTCCTGAAATTGCCCTTACATATCAGACTGTAATGAGATTTACAAGAAGATTTAAAGAAAAGGTATCAATAATAAATTCAAGGCTGTCATCAGGAGAGCGTTACGACCAGTTTGAAAGAGCGAAAAATGGTGACGTAACCATAATGATAGGTCCAAGATCAGCTTTGTTTACACCTTTTTCCAATTTGGGATTAATAGTAATAGACGAAGAACACGAAAGTGCTTACAAAAGTGAATCGGTTCCTAAATATCATGCTATTGAAGTGGCGCAGAAGAGAGCATATGACACAGGTGCAACAGTGGTTTTAGGCTCGGCAACGCCATCTCTTGAATCTTATTATAAGGCTAAGAATGGAACCTATATTCTTCATAAGTTAACAACAAGAGAGAAAGGCAATCTTCCATCAGTATCAATTGTAGATTTAAGGGAAGAGTTACAGCAGGGAAATAAATCTATTTTCAGTAATAAACTTCAAACATTAATTAATGACAGATTAGAGAAAAAAGAGCAGACAATGCTTTTTATTAATAGAAGAGGATTTGCGGGATTTGTTTCCTGCAGGGATTGTGGAAAAGCAATAAAATGTCCTCATTGTGATGTTACACTGAAACTTCATAATAACAAGAAGCTAGTGTGCCATTATTGTGGCTACACAACAAAGCTTCCAACCAAATGTCCTGAATGTGGTTCAACATACTTAGGAGGATTTGGAATAGGAACTCAAAAAATAGAAATGCTTATAAAACAGTTATGCCCTACAGCAAGAGTTATCAGAATGGATGCGGATACAACATCAACTAAGGGTAGTCACGATGAAATCCTGTCAGCCTTTGCCAACCATCAGGCAGATATTTTGGTTGGAACGCAGATGATAGTAAAAGGACATGATTTTCCTGATGTTACTTTAGTTGGAGTGCTTGCAGCAGATATGTCTTTGTATGCATCAGATTATACTGCGGCAGAAAAAACATTTCAGCTTTTATGTCAGGCAGCAGGAAGAGCAGGCCGTGGTAAAAATCCGGGAGAGGTAGTAATACAGACTTATGCACCGGATAATTACAGCATAATAGCTGCAAGTCATCAGGATTATGATGAGTTTTTTGAGCAGGAAATAGTTTATAGAAAGCTTATGGGATATCCGCCGGTTGCAAACATGGTATCGGTTTTGTTACAATGTTCCGGGGAATCAGAGCTTGAAATGGCCACAGAATCAGTGGTTCAATTAATCAGAAAAGTAAAAGAGCAGAAATATAATGAACTGTTCGTAATCGGACCGGCTGATCCGCCTGTTTCAAAAATAAATGACATATATAGAAAAATCATATATTTAAAAAGTGATAATAGAGTACATCTTATAAGATTAAAGGATTATTTAGAATATGTAATAAATAGTTCACAGAATTTCAAAAATATTAATGTACAATTTGATTTTAAAGCATAGATATGCAGAAAGGAAGATAAAATGGCAATAAGAAATATTAGAGAATTAGGAGAACCATGTTTAAGAAAGATTTGTAAACCTGTTAAGGAAGTTAATCTAAGAACGAAAATCTTAATTGGGGATATGTTTGATACAATGTATGAGGCTAACGGAGTAGGACTTGCAGCACCCCAGGTGGGAATCTTAAAAAGAATATTTGTAGTTGACTGTGGAGATGAAGAAGGTAATTCAGTACCATATGTATTTATCAATCCTGAAATTATTGATAGAGAAGGTGTTCAGACAGGATACGAAGGATGTCTTAGCGTACCGGGCAAGTCAGGTATGGTTCCAAGAGCACAGAAAGTAAAGGTTAAGGCTTTTAATGAAAATATGGAAGAATTCGAAATGGAAGCAGAAGGTTTACTTGCAAGATGTATTCTTCACGAAAATGACCACTTAGATGGAATTGTTTATGTAGACAAAGTTGAAGGAAAACTTTATGATAATTCAGAATTGTATCCTGAGGAGGAACAGTAAGAATGAAAATAGTATTTATGGGAACACCTGATTTTTCAGTTCCGGCATTAGAAGAACTTGCAAAAGTACATCAGGTGGCAGCAGTTGTAACACAGCAGGATAGACCAAAGGGCAGAGGTCACAAGATGCAGTATACACCTGTTAAGGAGAAAGCATTAGAATTGAATATTCCTGTTTATCAGCCTGAAAAAGTAAAAAATCCTGAGTTTGTGGATATACTAAGAGAGATAAATCCTGACGTTATAGTTGTAATAGCTTTTGGACAGATACTTTCAAAAGAAATATTAGACCTTCCAAAGTACGGCTGTATCAACGTTCACGCTTCATTATTACCTAAATATAGAGGAGCAGCACCAATTCAGTGGGCTGTAATAGATGGCGAAGAAGAAACAGGCGTTACAACAATGTACATGGCAGAAGGACTTGACACAGGAGACGTAATAGACACAGCAGTCATAAAATTAGACGAAAAAGAAACAGGTGGAAGTCTTTTCGACAAGCTTGCAATAGAAGGTGGGAAATTAATAGTTGAAACATTATCAAAACTTGAAAATGGAACAGCTACAAGAACCCCACAGGATGATGAAAAATCATCATATGCAGGAAAGATAACAAAAGAATTAGGGCAAATCGATTTTACAAAACCGGCAGTTACAATAGAAAGATTAATTAGAGGACTAAACCCTTGGCCAAGTGCATACACAACACTAGATGGCAAGGCCATGAAAGTATGGGATGCAACAGTAGAGGAAGGAAACGTAACAGAACAACCCGGCGAAATCGTAGAAATCGAAAAACACTATATAAAAGTAGCCACAGGAGAGAATTATTTAAAGATAAACGAAATTCAACTTGCAGGCAAAAAGCGAATGCCAATGGATGCGTTCTTAAACGGATACTCTATTAAAGAAAATATTTTGGGGGTATAATATGATAGCTAAAAACTATAACGCAAGCACGCTCCCGCTGCCTTCAGCTCGTAGCGGTACTAAGAAGCTATGGTAGCTTCGCTACCCTACCTTCTAAGGACCGACGGCTTCAGAGCACTTGCTAATATAGTTTTCATCTATCATATAAACGAAATAGTAGTTAAAGAATGAAGTAACCGTAAAAAATACACGAACAGCATTCGACATAAAAACAATCATTTCGTTATTTATATGTGGGAAAATTTCCATAAAACAAACAATAGGCAACTTTTTGCAATTTTGCGAGCATAGCGTAAAGCAAAAATCAACTGTTTGAGCCGTAAGGCGAGTTTTGATTTTTGTTTTACAATAGGCGGCGGAGCAAAATAAAAAAAGTAACGTGTTTGTTATGGGAATTTTCCCACATATGTAAAAAAGAAAGGAGACGATATTATGCTTTACGGATATTATTTTGATCCAACCTATGTACTTATTGTAATCGGTATGGTTATTTGCATGGCTGCATCAGCCCATGTAAATTCTACTTTTAGAAAATATTCTAAATACAGAAGTAATTCAGGATTAACAGGTGCCCAGGCGGCTAAGATGATTCTTGAATCACAGGGTATTTATGATGTTACAATTCAGCATATAGGTGGAGATTTAACAGATAACTATAATCCTTCAAACAAGGTTTTAAGCCTTTCAGATGCAACATATAATCAGACTAATGTTGCGGCAATTGGTGTTGCGGCTCACGAATGCGGTCACGCAATGCAGCATGCAAAAGGATATGCACCTATAAGTGTTAGAAACGCCCTTGTTCCTTTTGCAAACTGGGGCTCAAGATTATCATGGATTTTGATTATTGTAGGAATATTATTTTATGGTAATGGAACAGGACAGACATTGCTTGACCTTGGTATTATTGCTTTTTCATTGGCAGTATTGTTCCAGTTAGTAACATTGCCTGTAGAATTTAATGCATCAGGAAGAGCGATTAGAGTTTTGGAAAGCACAGGAATATTTGGAAATACTGAATTAAAGTATACTAAAAAAGTTTTGGGAGCAGCAGCTTTAACTTATGTTGCAGCAGCAGCTTCATCGATTTTACAGTTATTAAGATTGGGAATTCTTTTTGGAGGAAGAAATGACGACTAGTAAGCCGGTAAATCAGGTAAATTTAAGAAATATAGTTTTGGAAATGCTTTTGCAGGTTAATAAAGGAGAAAAAAGTCACGTTGCATTAAAAAGCACATTAGACAAAAATGTTAGCCTTGACAAACATCAACGATCTTTTATTACAAGACTTTTTCAGGGAACATTAGAGAGAAGAATTGAGCTTGACTTTATTATAAATCAGTTTTCAAAAACTCCGGTTAATAAGATGAAACCTGTAATAAGGGAGATTTTGAGAATGGGTGTTTATCAAATTAAGTATATGGATAATGTACCTGTTTCGGCAGTTTGCAACGAAGGGGTGAAGCTGGCTGAAAAAAGAAAATTTAGAAATCTTAAGGGATTTGTAAATGGAGTTTTAAGAAATGTGGCACGAAATATTGAAAAAATAGAATATCCAAAGGAACAGAAAGAAAGACTGTCGGTTATTTATTCTGTTCCTAAGTGGATAATTGAAAAATGGACAAAAGAGTATGGAATTTCAAAAACAGAAGAGATGCTTGAAGGGTTATATAAGCCGAAAGCAACTTCTGTTAGATGCAATACATCAAAGGCAACTGTAGAAGAAATTGTTAAAAGCCTTGAATATCAGGGAACAACAGTTGAAAAATCTAAACTTTATGATAAGGCACTTAAAATATCAGGCTATGACAAGTTAGAAAATCTTGATGTTTTTAAGGCAGGAATGATTACCGTTCAGGATGAAAGCTCAATGATGGTAGGAATTGCAGCAAATCCTAAAGAAAAAGACTATATAATTGATGTGTGTGCTGCACCGGGCGGAAAGAGCATGAATGTAGCATTAAAACTTACAGACGGTAGTGTTGAGGCGAGAGATTTAACAGAGTATAAGATAGGGCTTATAGAAGAAAATATTGCCAGAGTAGGTAATGAAAACATAATAACAAAAGTAAGTGATGCCACAGTATTAGATAAAGAAGCAATTGAAAAAGCGGATATTGTTATTGCTGATCTTCCATGCTCAGGACTTGGAGTTATTGGCAATAAAAGTGATATAAAGTATAATGTAACACAGAATCAGATCGATGAATTAGTAGAATTACAAAGAAAGATACTAAAGCAGGTAAGCAAATATGTTAAGCAAGGTGGAAAGCTTTTATATAGTACCTGCACGGTAAACAGACAGGAAAATGATAGTAATGTTAAATGGATACAGGACAATCTTCCTTTTAAATTACAATCATTAAATGGAATTGTGCCGGAGCAGCTTAAATGTGAAAAGGGTTGTCTTCAGATTTATCCGGGACAATATGGCATGGATGGATTTTTCGTGTCATTATTTATAAGAGAATAAAGGTTATGGTTATGACAGAAAAGAAGGATATTAAATCATATAATTTAGATGAATTAAAACAGGAATTAGCTAATATGGGCGAAAAGCCTTTTAGGGCAGGACAAATATATAAATGGTTACATATTGAAAAGGTTCAGTCTTTTGATGAAATGACTAATATTTCAAAAAACCTAAGAGAAACATTAGATGAGCAGTTTGAAATTGTCACATTAGAGCCTGTAAGGGTGTTGATTTCAAAGATTGACGGAACAAGAAAGTATTTGTTTAGAATAAAAGGTGGAGCAGTAATCGAAAGTGTACTTATGAGATACCATCACGGTAATTCCGTATGTATTTCAACGCAATCAGGATGTCGAATGGGCTGTAGATTTTGTGCCTCAACTCTTAACGGACTGGATAGAAACTTAAGACCTTCTGAATTGTTAGAACAGATATATGAAATAGAAAAGAACATAGGAGAGAAAGTTTCCAACATTGTTTTAATGGGAAGTGGAGAGCCTCTTGATAATTTTGAAAATGTGACAAAGTTTCTTGAATTAATAAGCGATGAAAATGGGTTAAACATAAGCCAGAGAAATATAACGTTGTCAACCTGTGGATTGGTTCCAAGAATGAAGGAATTGGCAAATATGCATCCTCAGATTACGTTGGCATTGTCACTTCACGCTTCAGATGATGATACAAGAAGGGAACTTTTACCTATAGCAAGAAAATATACCATAGCTGAAGTTTTGGATGCCTGCAAGTATTATTTTGACAAGACGGGCAGACGTATAACTTTTGAATACAGTCTTGTGGCAGGGGTAAATGACACAGTGGAAGAAGCAGAGAAGCTTTCAGCACTGGTTAAGAATCTTAACTGTCACGTAAATCTTATACCGGTTAATCCTATTAAAGAAAGAGATTTCGTTCAGACGGGAAAGAAGGCTGTTGAACGATTTAAAAGGGTACTTGAAAAAAATAGGATAAATGTTACTATAAGAAGAGAAATGGGACGAGACATTAATGGTGCCTGCGGACAGCTTAGAAATGACGCTATGCGGGAAGAAAGGGAGGAATCAGGTGAATAATTACAAAATAAATGCATTTGGGAAAACTGATGTAGGGTTAATGAGAACCATTAATCAGGATAGCATTTTTGTTTCCACTAAGCCGGTGGGTAAACTCCCAAACCTTTTCATTGTAGCCGATGGAATGGGGGGACATAAAGCCGGAGATGTGGCATCAAGAGTAGCAATCGAGAAGTTTGTTAAATATGCCTGCACAACACATATGACAGATCCGGCTAACATATTGGATGCCGGTATTATGTCCATTAATAAGGAAATATACGATATGGCTAATTCCAACAGGGATTATAGCGGAATGGGAACAACTTTTGTTGCCGCTGTTATTGCAGAAGGTCATGTTTATATTGCCAATGTTGGAGACAGCAGATTATATTATATTGGAAAAGATATACAACAAATAACAAGGGATCATTCCTTGGTTGAGGATATGGTTAGAATGGGACTTTTGGAGAAAGAAGAGGCAAGAACTCATTACAAGAAAAATGTAATTACAAAAGCCATTGGCGTTGCTGAGGACAAAACAGCAACACCTGATATATTTGAGATAGAAATAGATAATGGGGACAAATTATTATTGTGTTCAGACGGGTTAACTAACATGGTAATTGACTATGACATTAATAAGATTATCAGGAAAAGTGAGTCAATTGAGGATGCAGTGAGAACTTTAATTAATACTGCAAACGAAAATGGCGGGAAAGATAATATATCAGCAATTCTTATTAGCGCAGAATATACGGAAAATCAGGATAGTCTGCTATCTGAAAAATAGGAGTGAGAAAGTTTATGTTGGAAAGAGGATTTTTTATTAATAACCGTTATGAAATTCTTAGCAGAGTAGGGGCAGGCGGAATGTCTGATGTTTATAAAGCTAAGGATCATAAATTAAATAGAAACGTAGCAATTAAAGTGCTAAAAAATGAATTTAGCAAGGATAAAAATTTTGTGTCCAAATTTAGGGTTGAAGCACAGTCAGCGGCAAGCCTTATTCATCCTAATATTGTAAATGTATATGATGTAGGTGAGGATGCGGGTCTTTATTATATTGTTATGGAATTGATAGAGGGAATCACATTAAAAAGCTATATTGACAAGAAAGGCAAGCTTTCTGTTAAAGAAACAATAAGTATAGCAATCCAGATTGCCAATGGTATTGAATGTGCCCACAATAATCAGATTGTTCATAGAGACATAAAGCCTCAGAACATTATGATTTCAAGAGAAGGAAAAGTCAAGGTGACAGACTTTGGTATTGCAAGGGCTGCATCAGCCAATACTATTAACGGCAGTGCAATGGGGTCCGTTCATTATATTTCACCTGAACAGGCAGGTGGACAGTATGTTGACGAGAAAAGTGACATATATTCACTTGGCATTACAATGTTTGAAATGCTTACAGGCAGAGTTCCTTTTGACGGTGAATCAACAGTAACAATAGCCTTAAAGCATATTAAAAGCAATGTACCTAGTGTTAGGGAATATTTGCCTAACGTACCTGTAAGCATTGAAAAAATAATTCTGAAATGTACACAGAACAGAGCAGACAGAAGATATCCAAAAATCTCATTGCTTATATCTGATTTAAAGAGAGCTTTGTCTGAACCAAATGTTGATTTTGTTCAGCTTGAACAGAGAGTAGACAATGGCTCAACAGTAATGATTACAGATGATGAAATTAACCAGCTTAGAAGTGGAAGTAATAAGAAAGTAAAGGATGATAATGGCAAACCTGACGATGACATTGATTATTTACCACCTAAAGTAGGCAATGCAGTGACAATTGGTAGTGTTGTTGCAGGCATTGTGGCGTTAATTATTGTGGCTGCAATAGTTACAAGTTTTGTATTTTCAATGGTTAACAGCAACAAGATTAAGTTGCAGAATACAGTTACAGGCAGTGATGTGGAAACAACTATTGATCCTAAGAAGACAGAAGTTCCTAACGTAGTTGGAATGAGTGAAGATGAAGCAGAAAAAACACTTCATGAAAAAGAATTAGGTGTAAAATATGAAGCTTATGAATACAATGATCAGTATCAGAGTGGTTATATTATCAAACAGTCAGTTGCAAAAGGAAAAGTAATTGATAAGAATGAAACTATTTTACTTACTGTAAGTAAGGGAGCCGAAAAGATCGAAGTTCCATCAGGAATAAAGGGCTCAGACCTTGACACTGCAATTTCAAAACTTGAAGATAAAGACCTTAAATGGGAATTGGTTTATGAATACAGTAGTAGTGAAATTAACAGAGTTATTTCATGTTATCCAATAGAACAGGCTTTTGTTTCCAAGGGAGATACAATTAAGCTTACTGTAAGCAGGGGGCAGAAGACAGTCGAAAACAGCAATATTGGTACAATACCAAATGTTGAAGGAAAGAAGCTTGACAAGGCACAGCAGCTTATTAGTAATGCAGGATATTCTGTTGGCGACACAAGGGAAGTTTACGATGAAGAAATAGAAAAGGGTATTGTAATCAGACAGACAATAAAGTCAGGCTATGCACCAAAGGGAACAACAATAAGCCTTGTTGTAAGTAAAGGCTCAAAAGATGCTGACAAGAAGTATAAGGGAACATATACTTTTGCAAAAGAGGACTTAATGGATGAAGAGGGCAATCCTATTAAAAGTGGAACAGTAGTTGTTTTATTAAACGGCTCATCACAGGGAATTGATCCTGAATATTCAGATGTATCAAAGTGGCCGGGAGATTACACAATGACACTTACAAGTGATACAAAGGGCAAGGCAACAATTGAACTGTTAATAGACGGAAAAGTTGTAAAAACAGATAAGGTTAAACTAAAATAAAATCAGGTGCCGTGGTAAATGCTACGGCACCTTTAATGAAATTAAGTGGAATAAGAAGGTATGCAGGGAAAAATAATAAAAGGAATTGCCGGATTTTATTATGTTTATGTTGAAAACAAAGGCATATATGAATGCAAGGCAAAAGGAAAATTTAGAAACAAAAGCATAAAACCATTAGTTGGGGACAATGTAATGGTGGACATTATTGATGAAGAAAAGAAAAAAGGAAACATATCAGAAATTTTGGAGAGAAAGAACCAGCTTATAAGACCGGCTGTGGCAAATGTAGATCAGGCAATGATAGTGTTTGCCGTGAAAAAACCAAATCCAAATTTGAATCTTTTAGATAGATTTCTTGTAATGATGGAGTTTCAAAATATAGAAACAATAATATGCTTCAACAAAACAGACATAGGCGATGATGACTACATGAACCAATTGCAGACCATCTATCAAAAGGCAGGCTACAAAGTAATGTTTGCCAGTGCCACAAAAGAACAAGGGGTAGATAAAATCAAAAAAATGCTAAAAGGCAAAGGTACCGTGTTTGCCGGACCTTCAGGAGTTGGAAAATCATCAATGCTTAATGCACTAACCAAAGACTACAAAATGGAAACAGGTGCAATAAGCGAAAAAATCGGTCGTGGAAAACATACAACAAGACACTCAGAAATATTCAACATAGACAGCAACTCATACGTTTTTGACACACCCGGCTTTAGCTCACTATTCGTACCGGGAATGACAAAAGAAAAATTACAGTACTGCTTTCCTGAAATGCCACAATACGAACCGGAATGTCGTTTCACAGGCTGCGCCCACATAAACGAACCGGACTGCGGCATTAAAAACGCCTTAGAACAAGGCAAAATAGCCCGGGAAAGGTACGAAAACTACGTACTGTTATACAAAGAACTAGAACAATTAGAAAAAAATAAATACTAAATATAAAAATATAATAAAAAT
>ENA-ORTN01001404-ORTN01001404.1-human-gut-metagenome-genome-assembly--contig:-NODE-1404-length-23717-cov-4.109881_pt1 | contig 23717 bp, 25 predicted proteins | sample MGYA00242070_ERZ509189 | MGnify/ENA primary metagenome ERZ509189 (study PRJEB26280, sample SAMEA2338821) | human gut metagenome | biome: human gut; feature: human-associated habitat; material: faeces...
GGCAGCGGGAATATGCCGAGTGGAAAGCAAAGCAGCAGGCCGAACAAGAGGACAAGGTATAACAAAGGCGGGAGCATCTTAATCGATGCTCCCGCCTGATCTTATACTTGATAGAGCTTTACTGATTTCGTTCTATGCTGGCTTTGTATTCTTCTTCCATCACATCCAACAGTTTTGCAACCGGTCCGCTGGGATAGGTTTCTCTGCAAACTTCCATTGTTTGGGTAAATTCTGCTGTCCCACCATGCCATGCGGCATCTGCGGAGGCAATTTCTTTGCAAATAACCTCTGCTGCGGGAGGATTATCCCAGAAATCAACTGTTTGGTCGCCCATGAGAACAAGATAGGCCAGCACAGTATTGGGTGCCTCTAAAAATCGGCTCCGCAATTCTTCATATGCTCCTTCGCTAAGCGCATCGGACACCAGAGCAAAAGCAATGAGCTGGTCTAAAGGCGCTGCGTCTGTATGATTAAAGACATATTCAAAATTTGGATTGTCGAGACCCCCGTTAAGATTAAATACTTCGGCATCTGTACTAACTGCCAGCCAATCTGTTTTTTCCAATTCCGGCATAGTCATTTCAAGCGGAGAATCATCTGATTGTTGTGCCGATGAGTTATCTGCACTATTGCAAGCAACAAGAAGGAAAAGCAAAAGAGCGAAAATAAACGCAAATGACTTTTTCATAATTGACCTCTTAGTTAGTAATATTTCTTTAGACGATAATTGGATAAATTTGTTCCACAGAGCTTATAAATTATATCATGATACACCTAAAAATACAAGGCCAGAAACTATGACGCTTCTGACCTTGTTCGTTAAAGAATATTCTCGATAGAAATGATAAATCCGAACACATTACCCACTTGGATAATGTAGTTCGGATTATCATTACTTGGTCCGAGTGACTGGAATCGAACCAGCGGCCTCTTGAACCCCATTCTTTCTCCGCGATTATTCGTTGCGGAAAATAAGGAAATCATACAATTATTCAGAGCTTTTGCAATTTTTAGAATTGTATTTATTTCGTATTTTCCATATATTCCGCTCGCATTCCGCCTTTATTCCACTTCTGTGGTGGGAGAGGAACGGGCGACGATGCGACCATCTTTAGAGCGTAGCCTCTTACACCCCCTCAGCAATAGGCGTGCAAAGTCTTTACTCCTTGTCGCACTTCTCATTCGAGCACTCATGCGCTTTCGTCTTTTCATCGTAGTTGATTCCAACTAACAAAATACTGCCAGTGTAGTCTCGGATTGAATCCGGGTATTTTTTGGCCTTAATTTGCCGTAATGCTGTTTCAGCCGATTTGTTCCACTTCAGTTCAATGACCATTGCCGGGTAGGATAAACCGTATTCAGGCTTCGGGATAAAGACAAAGTCTGCAAATCCTCTGCCTGTTGGGAACTCGCGAATCGGTTTGAAATAGTACTGCATCGCACCAAGATACGCAATCGATAAGACACTGCTCAAGGAATTTTCGTTATGGTACTGAATGACGGATGCATACTCGTTATGGATCTTTTCAATCTGCATCGCAACCGACGCACCATCCATATCCAATGTGGCGTTCAAAAGTTTGTTAGAATCCCGCTGAAATGCCGCCATCTCATCCCACTTTCGGCTTTCGATGGCATTTGCCAATTCCTGTCGTATTTCCTCATTTGGCACGAAAGCAGTCTTGGTTTTCTGATGAGCCACCGAAAGCTTCGCTTATCCAACAACCGAAGCTCCTGCTCCGATCTTGGCCACTGAAACGCACCATTGTTTAACCGCTTGTAGAGCAGTACATACCCATCCCCTGAGAAATACAGCGCTTTGATCCGGTCTGTCCGCCGCCCGCAAAACAGAAACAGGCTGTCCTCACACAGTGGCGCCCCGAATTGCTGTGACACGATGGCGGCAAGACCGTCTATGCCCCGGCGCATATCCGTATAGCCGCAAGCCACATAGTATTTCTCTACCCGACTCAGGTCTATCATGTTCGCTGCAGCGAACGCAGGACTGCGGCGACTGCATCGATGTCCACATGTCCCGGCAGTACCATGCTGGCTCCATGATACTCTATCCGCAGTTCATCCGGCTTCTCACGATCTTCTAACGCCACAAGCTGCGGGATCCCGCGTTCCATTGCGGACTCGCGCAGTTTTTTCAGCCAATAGTAATAGCTCTTTTCGCTGATCCCCTGCTGCGCACAGAATTCCCGATTATTCAAGGGGCTATCTTTGCGCTGCTGCATAAGCTGCCGCCACTGTTCCACTCGGTATGCTTCTCGTACTTGCATGACTTCTGTCATCCCTTATTCCTCCCATTCTCTCGAAAAACTTACCGGAAGTTTTTCGACAGACTGAAGCGGCAGTCCCACTATGGGGCTGCCGCTTTTTCTTTCTTTTTTACGCATTCCAACAGAGGTTCTCGATTTCATCCTCGGTCAGGCCGATGGTTCCATCCAGCATTTTGTTCATAAACTCGACCTGCTCTTCTTCAGAGAGGTCATCCGCATATTCCAGAATGTTGCTGATGATTCTGCCCGCGGCACCGTCGACGGAAAAATTCTCAAGAATCCAGTTGAAAGCGTCTTCTCTTGTTTTCTGTTTTTTCATGGTTCTTCCTCCTGATTTGCTGACTCAGTTTGTATAGGATAACATGTCCGCGTCTAAATCGCAAGTCCGCGTTTTACACCGGAACTTCCGGCGTAGCCTCGCCCACCTTCCAACGGATGGTATCCAGCCCGTCGTGAATGATGATTTCGTCGTCCGTGATGGTCACGTCGTGCTCGTCATCCTCCACATCCGGACGTCCGCAGATGTCCTTGTGCTGCTTCGCTCAGTATCCATGCAAAGACCTTGTCTACTGTTTCCTCTGTGAACCGATGCCGGAAGTTATAGCTCACCGTGGAAAAATGCGGCGTTTCCTCCTGCAGTGTGTATCCCAGAAACCAGCGGTAAGCTACATTCAGGCTTACTTCTTCCGCTGTCCGCCGCAGCGAGGGAAGGCCGTACAGATGCTGGATCAGCACCATTTTGAACAGCACCACAGGGTCGATGCTGGGGCGCCCATTATCCTCGCAATAGAGAGGCTCCACCATTTCATACAGACGTGTGAAGTCCACCGCTGCATCTATCTTTCGCAGCAAATGCTCCTTCGGCACCAGTTGGTCTATGACTACGAACTCTACCAGATCTCGATCCATTTTCCCGCGTTCCAGCATCTTGCATCACCCTTGCCCATTCTACCATATCTATCAGAAAAAGCCCAGCTCCAGCCGGACTTTTTCGACAGACTGAGCCAGAGGAACATCGCGTTCCTCTGACTTTTATCTTAAAGGGATACTCTTGATGAGGTGCTGTGTGCTGAGCTTACACCCGGCCATTCACCAGCTCACGGACGATGGCCTCGCCCGTCAACTCGCTGGTACGGTAAATATTTTGGCAGAATGGCTTCAAGCTGAAGTCCATGCCTGCATTTCCTTGATCCAGCAAAATGCCCGTGATCGTAAAGCGGCGCACAGACTGTTCCTTCTGCAAATTTGAGATGTACTCCTCCGGCAGAAGGCACTCACCATCGGTGATGAACACAATATCAGCGTTGTCGAAGCCCTCCTCCTGCATCAGCCGCAGAGCTTCGTTCATCGGCGTACAAAAATCCGTGCCGCCGTCAAGAAAGGTCTCAGCCGCACGCAGCTTATCCTCCACCGTTGCCTGCTTCGGAAGAAACCGGTCCGTCTGAAATCTGCCGGGGCCGGAGAAGTGAATAAGGGCAAATTTGCGCCCCTCGCTCTCCGCAATATCCAGCAGCGTCAGCGCAACGGCTTTGCCCCATGCGGCGCATTCGCCCGCGGTGGAGCCGGATTCATCGAGGCAGCAAATCATAGCGCCCGCCCCCTTATAGATCGGCTCACGGCGGCGATATTGTTTGATCTGCCGGCGCTGATACTTTCGCAGGAACAGTGGCAGTGTCTCCGGTGCCGCCAGCATGGCAAGCTCCGAGGTCAGCGCGCGGGAGAGGTCGCTGCCAAGCTCCAGCGAATACTTTTCGCCACGGCCGTGGGTGTATCCGTTCCGCTTTCCCTGCGCGAAAATTTCTCGAAAGCGACCAAGATACTTTGCGATGTCTCGCAGGATGTCGCTGGCTCGGACACGCTCCAAAAGAGCCTTGTTTTCCGGTGTCCTTTGAAGGTTGCCGGGCTCATTGCTCCATGCGCCGATGATGCTCTGCACCTCCTCAGCCTTTTCGGACGCGGCGGACAGAGCATGACGGACGATACCGCCTACAGCTTCCTTGCTTTGCATCGCGCTGTTGTCGATGAGTTTGGTGACCGCCTCCACCTGCCGGCGCTTGCTTTCCGCTTCATTGGCAGCTTTTATCACGTCTCTGTTCAGGGAGGGATCGTCCGGATGGGCGGCATCATACTTCTCCAGTAATTCCGTGAGCCGCTGTGCCGCGGCTTCCTGCGTCTGCTCCAGCTTTTCCAGCGTATTCAGCGCGCCTTTCTTCCCGCCGAGCTGACTCATCAGCTCGGCCAGCTCATCAGACACGGTAGACACAAATTCGAGTGCCGCTTCGTAGGCCGGGAGCTCACGCCCCTCGCACACCTCCTTGAGCGTAGGGTATTCCTCGCTCTGCGTGATATGCTCCAGGATCGGCGCGTTGAATTTACGCGCCGCCGAAGAGAGTACCGTCTCGTCATTGTGCCGGGGCATCAGGGAATAAAACGACTGGAATACGTCCTGCGACAGTGCGGGAAAGGATCTCAGCTTTTCCCCTGCACTCCGCTCGATCTCGTCCATGGCGGTGTCCTCAGCGCGCAGGTCATGATAGATATTATTCTCCAGCTTGGTTGAGCGCAGCACGCGGTCAGTCCGTTCCATGCGTTCTGCCTGCGGCTGCCGCGCCCACGGAGAAGCCAAAACATCCTCAATGGTCTGATAGGGCTTCAGCATGACGTGTCGTCCTCCCTCTTATCAAAGGTTCTGATCCACGCCAAGAGAATATCTCCTGCCTTGTTTCGATCATAGCGAAGCTCAGGAAACTCGGCTTGCAGATAGGGCGCAGCGCCGTACATATTTGTCTCTCCGCTCCGCCGCAGCCGTTCCAGATAGGCAAAATATTTCTGATTATCATGCTCTTTGATGTAGGCATTTAAGTACATATTGTAGTCTCTCCTGCGGGTAATGAGCCTGATCCAGAAATTACAGCGTTCGCCCACATAGTAAAAGCTGAACTCATCCTCATATTCCTTTGAGATACAGGCGTCCATGTGATCGGCGCAGAATTTACGCAGCGCAGCAAGATCCTTTAAGGCGCCCGGAGCAGTCAGCTCATCGTAAACGCGGTCAATTTCCGCACAGACCTCCGGTGTGGCAAGCGCCTTATGGCACGGCCACACGGTATTGTACCAGCGCCAGCCGTCGTAGTCGGCGCGAATGTGTCCGATCTTGCGCCGAGGGACCGGGAGAGAGCAGCCCTCCACCTTTTCCGTGTCCTCGAATACCTCGGGAAAGGGACACTCGGTCAAGAGCTTTGATAAGATGTTTTCTTGCATCGCACACCTCCGTCACGCTACCTTTGCGGGGAAGAATTGCTCCGCCCGCTTCAGCAGCCACGCCTTGACACCGTTGCGGCAGGTCATGCCGCTGACTTGGCTGGTGCAGGTCGGCATCGCGCACATGGAGCAGGCGTAGATATCATGGTTCAGCACGATCTCCTCGGATAACTGGTCGATAAACCACGCGAGATCCGTCGAGAGTGTGTACGGCGCGAGGCCCTTTGCACAGTGTCCGCACAGAACAACACCTGACGTGACAGATTTCTTACAAATAGCACAGCTTGGCATATCGTATTCTCCTCGTATAATATTTAGTGCCGGAGGGAGGGCAAGCTGCCCTCCCTCTCCACTTTTCTTAGAATGGCAGTCCGCCATCCTCTTCGCCGAAGTCCGGTGCAAAGCCGCTGGGCGGCACGGCGTATTCCGCATCCTCGCCGGGCGTCCCATTGAACGCCGGAACATTTTCGCCGCCGTTCTTCGGTTTGGAGTCGCCAAAATACACATTGTCAGCGATGACCTCCGCGCTGCGGCGCTTGCCGCCCTCCTTGTCGGTCCACTCACGGATCTGAAGACGCCCCTCCACCACGGCCATGCGGCCCTTTGCGAAGTAGTTTCTCACAAATTCGGCGGTAGAACGCCATGCCACGATGTCGATAAAGTCCGTTTCCTTTTTTTCGCCCTCCTTCTTATAATCGCGGTCAACGGCAAGAGAAAAGGAGCAGACCGGCGTATCCGACTGCGTTTTCCGCAGCTCCGGGTCGCGCGTGAGTCTTCCCATCAGAACGATTCGATTCAGCATAGCTTCATGCCTCCATATAAAATGTTATCGTTTTAAGATTTCAGTTCAGCGCCGCGATCTCAGAAAGCGGCGTATAGGTAAAGCCGGTCTCCTCATGGGCTTGTCGGCTGATACCCTCAAGGTCGGCAAGCAGGCTGTCCGTCAAGGCGATCTCACCATCCGACTGCGCGGCAGCGCGAAGCTCGCACTGCTTCCGGTAAAGCCGTATCAGCTCCCCGCGCAGCTTGATAAACGCCTTGCGGGCGAGATCTGCCCGTCCGTCGCCGCAGGCTTCCTTGAAGTCAGACTGAGACTCCAACGCCATAGCTCGGAGATTGTCCGTCTTTTCCTGCATGGGATTAACGCACAGGCGGTTCAGAACGCTTTCCACCTTCTCGCGGTCGGTGGGCAGACGCCAGAGGTAATTTTTCAGCGCCAGCAGATCGGTAGACTCCACCTTATCGTGGTCGGAGAGCCATGCTTTGGCCTGCGCGATGGGATAATAGCCGAGATACTTACGGTCCGATACCGTCATGCTCTTACGCAGCTCGCAGAGAATATCGTCCGCCAGCTCGTTCGCAGCATCCGGTACTGGGATCGCGGCCACCTCGCGCTGCATCTCGAGCAGTTCATCCAACGTGATCGCAGAGGAAACCTGACCAAAGACGCCGCTCTGCTTATTTTTGAGAACGGCAAGGCGGGTATCACGGTCCTCGATGTTGGCCGTCACGACCTTCAGCTCCAGGCGGTCATACAGCGCCTCCAAAATCTTCTCCTGCGGATCGCTGAAATTGGGAATTTCATTGGACGCCGCGAAAAAGGAGATCGTGGGAATGGGATATGTACGACCCTCATTGGTGTACTTGCGCTCGTTGAGCGCAGTCAGGAGCGAGTTGAGCACGCCGTCATTGCACTTGAAGATCTCGTCGAGCAGCACGATGTCCGCCTCCGGGATCTTGCCGGAGGTCTGCACGACCGGCTCGCTGTGATGCAGCAAGGCCACAGCCTTTCGGTAGGTCTCCAGCTTGTCCGCGGCTTTGCCCAGCATGGTGAGGGTTTCAGGCGCATTCTTCCTCTGCCCCAGACCGTCTACCGCGCAATTTAGATCAAAGCGCAGGTTTTGGTATATATCATCATTCTCCAGCGCGGAGTCCGGGATGCTGCCGGGGATCAGGCTTGATAGATCGACGCGGCCGAAAAGCTGTTCTTCGTCGCTCTGCTTGGAAAGCAGGCGTTCAAACTGCCGTGCGCCGGTGATGTGTTGGCGGAAAAGGTTGATGGCATAGCTCTTGGCCTGACCCGGCTCACCCAATACAAACAGGTTCTTGCGGGTCAGCAGGGCAATGGCGATCATCTCCACCAGTTCCTCGCGCTCTGCGACGCTGCTGTTCACATCGTCGATCACAGCGAGCATTTTATTGCGCAGACTCATTCACAGGTCCTCACTTTCTTTTAATCTCTCTTTTTGGTACTCGGCATAGCAGCTCGGACATGCCGTATCATAGCGAAGGCGGCAGCCGGTATGCTCCAGCAACGCGGCAAACACCCGTGCGCTCCGTTCATCCTTGAACGAATAGGCGCGCATATCACAGCCGCCGAGACCGCAAACCTCTGTCACAACCTCCCATGCAGCTTCATCCTTAGTAGGCGATACCGGGAAAGCGCGCAGGGCGCGCAGATCTTCGTCCGGCATTTGGAGCACCTTGGCAAAGATGTCTGCCGCAGCATCCATATCTTTGCGTATACCTTCCCGCTTCCCAGGCGGCGTATCCAGCGGCTCAAGCATATCGGGAGACATGATCACGCAGTCAAGGCTGATGTCGTCTAAGGTTTTAGTCTCTCCGTATAAGTCTGAAAAGCGTGCCTCCAGCTCGCGGAGCATTTCCTCCGAGGCGGGTATCTCAAAATCACAGTAGATATCCGGCACATCGTTTTCCGTTTCGCGGTCTGCACCGCTGCGGATCTCCGTGATCGTGCCGAAAAGGCCCTCGTACTCGCTCTCACCGTTTGCCGAGACCCTGCCGCCGATGGTAAATACTTTTCCATCTGCGCAGAAGCGTGTGCCGTTTTCCCGTAAAATCATTCCTGTCTCCTTTCCTCACGCGGCCATTGTCCCTTCGTATAAGGGGCTATTCTCCGAAAGTGCATCAAGCGAGACCATATCTCTTTTTCGATACTCCTTGGGCGCGCCGGTCAGACCGCACAGGCGGCAGGCAGACTTGCAGTTGAGAAGCTCATACTTGAGCTGCGCGAAGATGTGCTGCTGAAGCGTCCCCTTCTGCGGGTCAAAGCCCGTCACCGCCTTGATGAGCCGGAGAGCAAGCTGCTGGTACACATCGTCATATTCCAGCTGTGCCGCCCGCATCAGCGGACGGTTCTTTCGGATCACGGTGTCAATGCACCAAAGATACTTTTCCACGAGGGCATTGCGCTGGGCAATGGTGTAATTGTCTTTCATAATCATTTTTTCCTTTCTCTGTGATAGGGGTCCAAAGGCGGCAGAAGCCCTTGTCCCAATCCTCCAGTAACATCTCATGCGTGTAGACGGGGGAATTGTAAACGGCGTTGCGGCAGTGCTGCAAACGGACCGTTTCCTTTCCGCCGCTGGGGTTTCGCTCGGTTTCGTAATAGGAATCGTTACAGGTATCGCAGTGCCTTTCGATATTGTTCAATTCGTGTCCTCCATCTTGTTTTTTCGTGAGGTCTCCGCGTCAAACAAGGCCAACAGCTCGTAGCCGTGCTCCGTCTTGTAGAGGAATGCGGGGCTGATCCCGTCGTCGATCTCAACCACATAATGCCGGTGAACGGCTGCGCCAACGGTTTCTGCGTCCGGTTCCTCATTGCATCGCCTTGCAAACTCCATGGGCGAGAAGGGCGTGTGCAGTTCATACAGCACAGCATATCGGTGCGCCTCCGGAGAGACCTCTTTGCCAAGGTCATAGCAGAGCCTTTCGTGCAGCATCCAGTCTACCGTGCTCTTGAAGCAGTAGACCCTCAGCTCGCTGGGTATCTTTCTCTTTGGACACCAGCTCGGCACATAGATCTTTGGATCATTGCGCTTAAATTTGCGTGCCCGTTTACCGCCGGTGCAAAAGCGCTCTCCCATGTGCATGGTGACACCCATCTGCTTGGCGGGGCTGCTCTCCATGTAGCGAAGGTGCTTTTCACACTCATAGCAGGTTTCTTTTCGCAGATGCATTTATACCTCCTTCTCCCGCGGTGCGCAGGGTTCTTTTGCGTCCTCGTGAAGCGGACTCTCCAGGATCTCATAGCGGATAAACCAGCCTGCTGCATAGTCCTTACAGTATGCCTCCCAAAATTGGCAGCCGTACTCCTCGCAGTAAAACGATTCATCGTAAGGAAAGCTCATTTCGTCCTTTCCCTTCTCCACCAATTCCCGCAGCCGCTTCTCGGCAAGTGCCTTGTCAAAAAAGGTCGCGATAGCATCCGGGGCAGGGAAAACGCCGCGGTCGGCGTAGGCTGCTGTGTGGACGATGGTATAGGCTTTCTGTCCCTCTGTTTTGTCTCCGGTTTTCGCTTCTCTCTGCACCAGCCAGTCCTCTGCAAACGGTCGGTCTTCCTCATGGAACATCGCCGCAAAGCTTTCACGAAAAGCCGGATGGGAGAGAGCGGCATCGAGCCGTCTATGGAATTGATCGAGCTGCCGGTACACTGCCGCAAGGAAATCCTCCGGTGTCTGTGCGTCAACAGGGTATTGGCCGGCGCACAGGCGTCCGCCGCACTGACGGCATTTGCCCACCGCGCAGAGCCGATGGCCGCTCAGGTCCGCAAGACTTTTGTAGTCCAGCTCCCAGCGGATGTCCTCCATGTTCTCTGCCATGTGAAATACGATCTGGGCCACATCTCCGCTCTGCACCGGGGCGCAGGAGCAAAGAGTCTCCGGTGAATGGGTGCAGTAATGCTTTTCACACATACTATGCTGCCTCCTTATTTCGTTCCTTTTCGCACAGATCGATGAGCCTTTGGCAGCGATCCATCTCAAAGCCGCCGATGTGGGCGAGCTGCTCGGAAAGCCGCAGCTTCTTTGCCATCCAATGGTAAGCCTGCGTCCGCGTCATACCGCGTTCCTTCCAAAAGCTATCAAAGACCTGATGCGTTTCCTTTCGCTTCAGCCGAAGCGTTTCGTTGGCCAGATTGCCGAGCAGCCGTGTGGTGCCTTTATGACAGCCGACGCGGGCGTTGCAGTTCTGGCATTGATAGAATTTCTCCCGTTCGATGCCGAGACGCCTTGCTGCTGCCGCTCCGTAGACCTCCGCAGCAGGGACCAGACGGACAACACCACCGCAGTAGCGGCAGATCTTCGGGATCTCCAAATGCAGTCCCCCCTTTATGCCGCCTTCGCTGCGGGCGGCTCGGCCGCCTTTTTCGTTTTCTTTTTCGCCGTCGGTGCGCGCATGACATTTTGCAGATAATAGGCATCCTGCGTACTGATCGTCAGCATACCGTTTTGTGCAATGCCGAGCGTGACCGTTCCGCTAAGCGCCTTCAGGCAGGATGTAAGCTGCCGTGCGCTGTACCAGTATTCGCCCTCGGGCGTGCCTGTCAGCGCGATCACCTCGATACTGGCGGAGGCGCTGCCAAGATCGCCGGAGCAGTGAAATAGCAGCCGTTGATCCTGAAAGCTCAGCCGCACCCGCCCATCCAGAGCGACGGACATGACCGAGAATAGCGCGTCGCGCATTTCCTTAATATCCGTGAGCACGGTGAAGCTGTTCGTGATGGTCTTTAGCAGCGAATCCGTGTCGATATAACCGCCATCCATAAGGCGCGAGCTGAATAGAAAGTTTTCTTTGAAAAAGACAATGCTTTTTCCCGTAGTGCCGACGCGGAATACATCCTCATTCCCGCACATTCCGGCGAGCTTTCCCAATGAGGACGCGGGGACCAGCAGGCTGATGTCTCCCGTGCTCTGATCGTCGCCCTTGGCGGTCACGATGCAGCTCCCGTTGCTCCCTGCCGCGCGCAGGCCCGTGCTGGTGAACATCAGGTTCACGCAGCGCAGCAGCGGCTTGCTCTGGTCCTGTGCCGTAGCAAAAACGGTATGCTGCGCCATGTTAGGCACGCCGCTGACCTTGACGGTATCCTCTGGGAATGGCAAATCGGGCTTGGGGAAGGCCCCCATATCCCACACATCCACGCTGTATCCCGCACTGCCGCTTGTGAGCGTCATGCGCCCGCGGTTTTCTCTGCGGCAGAGCTCCGCCGTTTCCTCCGGAAGGCGCTGAAGCATTTCCGCAAGTGTTTTAGCGGTGAAAACGAGAGCGCCATCCTCATGAACGGTGCAGGGCAGCTTTTCCGCCAGCGAGACCTCGAGATTTGTAGAGGTGACGGTGAGCATACCGTCCGCGCTGTCCACCTCCAGCAAAACACCCTTGAGAACATCCAGCGGGGAGTCCGGCGGCGCGATGGTCGATGCGCGCTTTACTGCTGCAAGCAGTTCGGCGCGGTTGATGGTTATGTGCAAATGATCTCCTCCTTCAAGCGGCGAAATCGAAGATCGACAGCTGGTTTTCATCCACCTCTGCCACCTTCGACCTCTGCTTCTTCTTTTCTTCCTGTGTTCTTGCGAGCAGTCCTTCGTAGAGCTCCCGGCTTGCTGCAGCCTGCGCGGGTCGCGTGCTGCCGTCCACGGCTGCCGGGGCGTAATTCGGAGCAGACAGGGCGGATTCCTTTGCCGCAGGCTGTACTGCCGCCTTTCGATTGGGGTTGACGACTGCCATTTTCTTGAAAGCCGCAGCGATATCCTCCACATTGTCCCGTATGCCTGCTGCCAACTCCTTCGCCATCTGCGAGGTCAAGTCCTTGACGTCGCTCATGGCGGCAAGTCCCTCCTCGCTGAACGTTCCTTCGATGATGCCCGCGACCGCCAACTTAGAGGCCATCAGCTTCATCGCCTTGGCCTGCAGGGTGTCCGCATAATAGAGCATATACACCTCCACCTTTGGCTCCGTCTGATTGATACGCCACGACCGGCGCGACGCCTGCCGCAGTGTAAAGAGGTTGTAGCCCATCGAGTAGAAGATGATGGTGGTGAAGGCATTGAGGTCGAGACCGGTCTCCACACAGCGAGGATTTGTGATGAGGACCTGCAGGCCGTTTTTGACCCGCTTATCCACCCACTCCTCGCGTTTCTCCGTGGCGATCTGCGGCGCGAGGATCTCCGTGCGGTAGCCGTTTTCCTGCAACAGCTTTAATAGCTTCTGCTGCGAATCCGTGCGCGTCCAGCTGGTGTAGATCAGCACGCGCTCACCGTTCGCCGTCTTCTGCCGCACGAGCTCCAGCACCTTTTCCTCTTTAGGGAACAAGCGTGAGAAGTCTCCGCAGCTTTTGGGCGTTACGATCGGCATTCCCGTAATGGGATGAATGACCTCCGGCTGATCGTATGGCTGGTCCGGGTAGACCGTCAGCAGGTTGAGATAAGCCGAGAGAATCTTCTGCGCGGCTTTTCGATCATTTTTCAGGACCTTCTGGAGAACATTCTGCACAGCCTGATAGCACTCCCCAACGTCCTCCGGTATATCCAACGCCACAGGGATCTCCTCATAGCTCGGCAGATCCTTTCCCATGTCCGACAGGGACAAAAAAGCCGTGTATTCCAGCAGAAAGCGCGAAAACACCAGCGGCGAAACGCCGGGAAGCTGGCGTGTGCGCGTTTTCCGCTTACTGGCACGCCGGTTGGCGTTATACTCCGCGTCCCTTGTTTCGTAAGCATTTTCCACCACACCGTACTCCGCGTCAAAATCGCCGGGACTGCCATACTGCTTTCCATCCTTGAGCATAAGCCCGGGGACGATGCGGTAGAGCAGGTGAAAAATACCGGAGGAATAGCCATTGATGAGGGTCGCCGTCATACCGACAAAGAGCTTGGAGGCGCCGTACAGCTCCGCCATTGCGTCACCCTGGCCGCTGGCATTGTTGTATTCGTGCAGCTCATCGCAGAGGAAGGAGCCGATCCTGCCGTGCAGCTTTTTCTTGATGTAGGTGCTCAGCGGATAACGCCGCTGTGCGCCGCGAACCGGATAGTAACCGTCCGGATCCTGCGCGATCTGCGCGAGCTGGTCGCAAACGTGCGCGTTTTTCGTACGCTTGAGATGAGCTTCAGCGCCATAGCGGTGTACCCATCCGTATTCGCCGATTTTGACCCATTCCATCCGTCTGTCCGGATTGACCGCCGACCATAGCGGAGTGCCGCATTTAGGACAAACATGGTTTTTCTTATGCTCCCTCTGAAAGAAGAACTGATCGGCCGGTACGGTGTAGTGCGCCCCATCCTCGCTGATCTCCATTTCAATGGCCGCATCACAGTCCGGGCATAGAAACGCGCGGCAGCGCTTGTTCCACCGGACGGCAGGATAGCGCATATAGCCGTCCCGCGCCCGCTCCTTGGAAAAGACCGCGTACACACTCTTATCGCCCTGCTCGTAGAGAGCATAGAGCCGGTCCAGCTCTGTGATGCTGTGCACCACCATGGCATAGGTGTCCGGCAGCGTTTCTCCGATCTCACGCACCCATTTTCGTGTGACATGGGAGGGGCACATGACGATGCCGAAGGACTTCTCCGCGCCGCGCCCCCTCTGTGCAGCCCATAGTCCATGCAGCGCGCCAAGGGCGGTCGAGCCGATCTTCGTCTTTCCACTACCACATTCCGCGATGATGAGTGCTGTCTGCCTGCGGTCAAGCTGCCGCTTGACGGCCTCTGCCACCGCGAGCTGGGCGTCATAGAGGGAATAACCGGCCCGCTGCGTGATAAAGTCGTTGATGGACAGCACTTCATCCGAGAGCGGTTCGCCGGCAGGATCAAAGAGCGGCATGAACTGATTGCGGATGCGGTCCGCGACGGTCACGCCAAAGGTATTGAGGTACCCTGTGACATTGTTGACATCGGTAAAGCCGTCCGGCGCACCGGAAACCGCGCCGGGGATCTGAATAAGCCCTGCCTTCAGCCCTTCCTCCAGCACCTCAATGACATTCCTATCCTCTACTGCCAGCTCCAGCACCCATGCGTCGATCCGCTCCTTCTGCGAGACGACCTCCAGCTGCCGGAGGTCGCCGTGGCTTTCGAGCGCAGCAAGCACATAGCCCTGAAACGCGGGAATGAGCGGCGCTGCCGTTTTGTGATCCAGCTCCTCGAAAAGACGTGTTCGGTCTCCCTCGGGGCAGTAAATATAGCACTTTCGCGGCTGCTCCGATCTTTCAAGCGTTCGCTCCTCGCCGTCGTCCTGCTGACGGTCCTCCTCCTGTGTGTCGTCGCTGGCCATGAGCGTAGCCACGGCATACACACCGTCGTGAGTCAGCTGCCGCCGATACCCTTTCAGAGAGCTTTGCAGCAGCCGCACCGTATCGTTTTGGGTGGCTTCTATGGTCGCGCCGCCGTAGATGGCGTCCGCCATAGCCCGAACCATCTCGGGGTATCCACCGAAGCGGATCGCACAGATCACGCTTCCTTTTTCGTTGTGATCGAGCACCACCGTATCGGCATAGGCAGATAAACGCACCTGTACCGATGGATCGTAGTAGCTCAGCTCGATCAGCTTGCTATTTGACATTCATTTGCTTGCTCCTTTCGATTTTTGGACAAAAAAAGACCGCAATCGCTCCTATGAGCAATTACGGTTTCGTTCTTGTCCTTTATTGAATTCCAGTTCGTTTGAGTCTGACGGAGGGCGCAATAACCCCCTTTCTGTCGCCGTTCCTCCCTAACTTACTCCGCCCTAACTTACTTCGCCCTGAAATACAGCCTTAGTGTATCAGACCTGTGCAGGGCTGTATAGTTGGAGTTTTTCCGCAGAACGTCCCGCTCCCCGATGCTCTTGCACTTTCTTAGTACAATGGCCCCGTGTAAGCGTAAAACGCAGCTTCGTATATCAAGGCCGTCATCTCAACGAGCTGCCGCTCACACAAATAAGCGGCAATCACTGTGCTGCCGTGGGATGTGGCAACCCCCATCGCGAACAAGCTTGCAGGCCTGAGCGGTTACTTCCTCATTGTCCCATGCGCAATCTTTTTGGAGAAATATCTATTGGCCATCACGGCAAGTGCGACATTTCGCGTGCTCTTTCCGATGGTCTGCGCTTTAGAGGCTGCATCAAAAGCGAGGCGGAAATCGCCGCCGGGGGTATGGTTTTGTCCGCTTTTGTGATACCGTTTCCGTCAATAAGAGGAAAGGCGGCGAGCGAGCTATGGCAGCACAATACGGCTACATTCGGGTATCCGGCGCGGACCAGAATGAGGCGCGGCAGGTCATCGCCATGCGCGAGGCGGGGCTGGACGGAAACCACATCTACATGGACAAGCAATCGGGCAAGGACTTTGAGCGTCCAGCGTACCAGCGGCTGGTGAGGCGGCTCCGCCCCGGTGACCTGCTCTGCGTGCAGAGCATCGACCGACTGGGCCGGAACTACGAGGAGGTGCGGGAGCAGTGGCGGGTGCTGACTAAGGAGAAGCGGGTGAACATCCGCGTCCTCGATATGCCCCTGCTGGACACGCGGCAGGGCAAAGACCTGATGGACACCTTCATCGCCGATCTGGTTTTGCAAATCCTGTCCTTTGTGGCCCAGAGCGAGCGGGAGAGCATCAAAAAGCGGCAGGCGGAGGGCATCGCTGCGGCTAAGGCGCGTGGCGTAAAATTCGGGCGACCCTATAAGGAACTGCCCGCGGGATTTCAGGAGGTCAAGGCGCGCTGGAAGCGCGGTGAACTGTCGGCGCGGGCGGCGGGCAAGGAATTGCGCATTGCACACAGCACGTTTTTACACTGGGCGCACGGCAATATATGTTAAAAAGTCGTTAAACGCAAGAATTGTCGGATAAAAAAGTAGACCTTTTTGGGCACCTTACTATTGATATTTTGGGCAAAACATGATACTGTAAAGTCCTAAAAGAATCGTTTATTGGGTAATGGTCAACAAAGCCTACATTATTGACCACTGTCCGGCTATAAGGGAGATTGCCGGTTTGAGCGCCGAAAGGACGGGCTGGCGGATCGGAAGCAAGGGGTGAGCATGGATGCGAACATCGTTCTACGACTTTTGCGTAAAGCAGGGCCATAGGGCTCTGCTGGCGCAGTGGGACGAGGTTCGCAACGCACCGCTTACGACTGGAAACGTTTCCTTCGGAAGTCATCAAAAGGTATGGTGGCAGTGCTCTAAGGGTCACAGTTGGCAGGCGAAGGTCTACTCCCGTTCGGCGGGCAGTGGCTGTCCGTACTGTACCGGACGCAAAGAAGTGCCTGAAAACTCGCTGGCGGTGCAAGTCCCCTCGCTTGAAGCCGAGTGGGACGCGGAGAAAAACGCCCCGCTGAAGTTCGCCGACCTGACCATCGGCAGCCACAAAAAGGTCTGGTGGCGGTGCCCTGCGGGACATTCCTACGATTCGGTCGTCAAGAGCCGTGTGCTGGGCACCGGCTGTCCCGTCTGCGCGGGGCGTGTTGTTCTGCCGGACGAAAACTCCCTCGCGGCAAGGTATCCCGCACTTGTTGCCGAATGGGATACCGAGAAGAACGCTCCTCTATTGCCGACGCTGGTCGCCCCGGGAACGGTGAGAAAGGCCTGGTGGCGCTGTCCCAAGGGGCACAGCTACCGTGCCGCCATCTCATCCCGCGCGGGTGGTGGAACAGGCTGCCCATTCTGCGCAGGACAAAAGGTCATACAGGGCGAAAATGACCTCGCTACCCAATACCCACAGCTTGCCGCGCAATGGGACGCTGCGAAAAACGGCACTCTGACGCCGGAGCTGGTGACTTCCGGCTCCAACCGCCGCGTGTGGTGGCGCTGCGAAAAGGGACATTCCTATCCGGCTGTTATAGCTCACCGCGTGCGGAGTGGAAGCGATTGTCCGTATTGCTCCAACCACAAGGTTCTGCCCGGCTTCAACGACCTCGCGACGATAGAGCCGGTCGTTGCCTCGCAATGGCACCCGACGCGCAACGGCAGCCTTACACCGCAGCAGGTGACGCCCGGCAGCCGCCGCAAGGTCTGGTGGCTCTGCGATAAGGGTCATGCGTGGCGGGCGGTCGTCAACAGCCGCACGGGAAAACAGCACTGCGGCTGTCCGATCTGCGCGGGCAGACCTTTGAGCCAATGCACGGCGATTCTAAGTGAATCTCCGGCAGAGCCGGTGAAATAAGTGCCCAAACCGCGGGGAGCCGCGGAAAAAATACAGTAGGAGGACCAAAATGAAACGCAAAATCTTATCCCTCATTCTTGTGTTCGCCATGACAGTTAGTCTGCTCACGGTCGGCACAGGAGCGGTCGAACCGACCTACGGCGACACCGCAGGCCATTGGGCCGAGAGCTCCATCGAACGCTGGAGTGGCCACGGCATCATCCAGGGCAGCAACGGTCTGTTTGACCCCAACGGTCAGCTCACCTGTGCGCAGCTCGCGACCATCCTCGCAAAGCTGCTGAAGCTGCCCGCCGCGAAGGACGCGGGCTTCACCGACAACACGGCGGATGCCTGGTACTATGATGCCATCAACCGCTGCGCGGCTGCCGGCATCCTCAACGGCAACGGCGACGGCACGGTGACGCCCGAAGCGCCCATCTCCCGCGAGCGCGCTATGGTCATGCTGGCCCGCGCGCTCGGCATTGAGCCGATCCGCAAGCCCGACCTGACGAAGTACACCGACGCCGCGCAGGTCTCCGCCTACGCGCAGGGCTATGTTGCCGCGCTCATTGAGGCCGGTATCGTGGGCGGTGTGACGGCTGACGAGCTTGCCCCGCAGGACAACATCACCCGCGCAGCCACCGTCACGATCCTTGACCGCGCCATCGGCACCTATGCGGACAAGGCCGGCGCGACCGTCAAGGCTGACGGCAAGGGCATCGTGCTCGTCGTCGCCGAGAACGTCAAGATCACCGGCGCTCCCGAGGGCACGAAAATCGTGGTTGCGGACGGCGCGACCGGCCTGACCGTCAACGGCAAGTCCGTCTCCGACGACCAGACCTACATCGTCCCCAAGACCACCACCGGCTCCGGCAGCTCCTCCGGCGGTTACAGCCACAGCCACAGCTATAATGAGACTACTCATAAGTGCTCCTGCGGTGCGTTTGACCCCGCAGTCGTTGCGACCATCGGCAATACCAACGGATACCTGACGCTGGAAGCTGCTGTCGCGGCGGCGACCAACGGCCAGACTGTGAAGCTGGTAAAAGGTGCGCTGCTGGATGCCGATATTTCGATTTCCAGCAAAATCACGCTCGACCTGAACGGCAATACCATTGAGACAAATGGCAAGAAAATCAGCGTTGCTGGGACTGGCGATTTGACTGTGACCGGCAACGGCATCGTAAACAATCAAGTAGATGCAGACAAAGCCGGTGGCACAACGAACCGCTATACGATGCTTTCTGTTGAAGAAGGCGGCAAACTAACAATAGAGAATGGCACCTTCACTACAAAGGCGGCTCAAATTGTCTACACTTATGGTAGCACAACGATTCGCGGTGGCACTTTTAAGAACACAAGCACAAACACCAGCGAAGAAACAGACGAAGCCCTTAACACTGGAGCTTTGATCGTTGTTTGCGGCACTCCTGCATCACTGACCATGACCGACGGTACGGTCACCACCGAAAGTCAGTATTTGTACGGTGTTTTCGTTCGGGATGGCGGCAATGCCATCTTTGGCGATGAGGAGACCGAGAATGGCCCGTCCATTCACACGCATCGCTATGCGGCGATTGGTGAGAATAACACAATGGCGACCGCAAACATCACCATCTATGGCGGTGAGTATACTGTATCGACAGTCCCGGCTTCTGACGCATGGAAGCCTTTCTGCGCGACCATTTATGCTTCTGCTTCCGGCGAAATCAATATCCATGGCGGCACATTTACCGGCTATTATGCCATTTCCGACAGGTATGAGAAAGTTGAGCAGACCGTGACTATTACCGGTGGCACATTCAATGGTGCAGAAGCCGATTTGTATGTGACTTCGGAGGGTGGTAAGGGCACCACAGCGAACAGAATCATCGCCATTGCTGGTGGTACATTTGACCACAATCCTGATGCAACGTATATTGCCACAGGCTATGTAGCCACGGCCAATACTAACGGCACATGGACCGTCGGCGAGAAGACCGGTGTGACTCTGGTCGCGCAGGTCGGCGTGAACAAGTACGAATCCCTCGCCGATGCCCTTGCCGCGGCCAAGGACGGCGACACCGTGAAGCTGGTGCAGGATATCACGCCCGATGAGCGCATCGTGGTCACCGACAATAAGAACATTACCATTGACCTGGCTGAGAAGAAAATCACTTCGAAGGCGGACGTTGCCATCGTGAACGACGGCACCGGCAAGTTGACCATTACCGGCAACGGTACGGTGGACACTTCCTCGTCCACGAATGGTGAAAACATCGCCATTTGGGCGCGCACCGGAAGTATCGACATCGAGAACGGCACATTCATCAACAAGTCCAACAAGGAAGCCACGGTTTATGTGGGCACCAGCGAGAGCGCGAACGCGCCTGTCATCACCATCAAGGGCGGTACATTCAAAAACAGCGCAGAGGGAACATACACCTACAATTCGAGCCTGAAGCCTCTGACGCTGAACGTGCAGAATGGTAAACCTGTTACCAGCATTGTTATCAACGGCGGCACATTCTATGGCAACGATCCCAAAAACGGCGACGACAATAAGGGCGGCACTTTCCTCGCGCCGGACTATAAGTCCGTGGAAACTTCTGCTGGCAGCGGCGTTTGGACCGTCAGCAAAATGACTTGGAACGAGTATCCCGAGGATGCGTCCGTTGTGCCCTCCGGTCTTTTGATTCAGGAATATACTAACGGCGATTTCAATAGTAACAATGGCAATACAGGCACCATCACCATCAAGGACAAGGAAGCGCTGCTCTACTTTGCCTATAAGCTCAACCCGGCGGCGGCGCATGAAGCTTGCCTTGCAGATCACAGCCATTGGGATCATACCTGTATCTGGTACGGCGGCGCTTGCGCCCGGCACATCGTGCTGAACGCTGACATTGACCTTGAAAATATCACGCTGGAAAACGGCTTTGGCAATATGAAAGACTTCGACTTTGACGGCCAAGACCACAAAATCAGCAGCGTGACCATCAATTATAACGGTACCGACAACACCGGCCTGTTCGTTGGCGGAAACCGTGGCATCTCCAACCTCGTTGTTGAGAATGTTAAAGTAAATGCTCCCAATGGTACTGAGAACGCCGTCGGTATCGTGTCCTCCGATGCCAACGCTGACATCACAAATGTGACCGTCCGCAATTCCTCCGTCACCGGCGGCAAGTACACCGGCGCCATCGTTGGCTATAACTATGGCAGCGTGGCCAACTGTAAGGTCGAGAACTGCACCGTGTCCGGTCGCTATAAGGTCGGCGGCATTATCGGCTATATCTGCAACAGCAACGATGTCCCCACTTATGTTACCGGTAACGTCCTGACCGGTGTGACGGTCAAGGGTGAGAATTTGGTCGCAGGCAAGAACAACTTCGTTATCGGTAAAATCGTCGGCAACTGGAACGCGACTGTCGGCGAATGCAGCGGCAACACGTTCTCCGGCACGACTGTCGCAACTGAGGATATCGGTGAAATCGAGTCCCGCTGCATTGTCACCGTCAACGGCGTAACTCAGCTTCCACAGAATGCAACGGCTGAAACCATCAACAAGGTTATTACCGAAAGCAAGGATGCCGAAGGCAACGTCGTGAAAGACGTCAAGCTCGCGCTGCCGTCGAAATCGACCTTTGAACTGAATAACGGCCTTGCACACGAGGGCGATAAGAGCCGTAAGGTCACCATCGTCGGTGACGGCACGCAGACGGTGGATGTGGCAAAGAACGCTGCTAAAGCCGAGGGCGCGAATCATCTCAATTATCAGCGTGGGTCTACCTTCACGTTCGAGAATGTCACGGTTGAGAACGGTACAGGTACTTATGACGGCATCGTCTGTGACGAGCTGATTTACAGAAACTGCACCATCAAGGGTGTTACTACCCTCTATGGCAAGGCAACCTTCATTGACTGCACCTTTGAGAATGAGATGGCCAACCAGTATTCCATCTGGACCTGGGGCGGCACGGACGTGAAGTTTGAGGGCTGCACCTTCAACACCAACGGCAAAGCAATCCTGCTCTTTGGTGAGGAGAAGACAACGAATCTCACGGTGACCGGGTGCAGATTCAACGACCGCAACAACGGCACTGCCGGTAAGGCTGCTATTGAGATTGGAGAAGCAAATTACGGAAAGCACAACAACTTTACTGTTGTCATCTCCGATTCCGAGGTTGTTACAGGCTTTGCCATTAACTCCAATGGTACGAATACCGGCTCCAAGCTGTGGGCCAATAAGAACAGCATGGATTCCGAGCATCTGTCTGTCACGATTGACGGCACAAAGGTCCTCTAATCCAAGCACATTAGAATCACCCGCAAGCGCCCGAGCATTGCTCGGGCGCTTGCCCTTTCTCTCCCAATACTTGACGGGTACGATGGAACCTGCTATACTTTCCTCATCAAAGGCTGCGTGAAAGCCCTGCTGTTTCGGATCATGGAGCGGCAGAGCGGACACGGGAACAGCTTTTGGTGCGCGACGGCCTGCTCCCCGGCGTCATGACGGGACATGAGTGCATCCGGGAATTGTAGATTGGCCATGCGTGATAGGGTGGAATTGTCATTCGGCATATTCTCGCTGAAATGACCTTAATGAGAGGAAGTAAGCTGTCAGGCGTGCGGGGGAAGCGAACCCCTGCCTATGCGCCGGGCAAGTCTGAAGCCGGTATTTTCCCGAATTGGCTGTACTTGTGACCGGCATTGCCGTTTGCGGGTACACACTTTGAGCCAAATGTGAAGCGCTTGTCCTGTGGGCGATGGGCGGCGTTAGCGTTTCTGCATGATCCGCAGGATGAGGCGAACCAAGCCCGCTGTCACACGAGGGCACGGCTCACGCAGGCTGTGTAACGCCAGTGATACCTTGACTGATTTTGGGGAAAGGGGGAAGTATGCCCTTTTCCAAGAAAAAGTGTATGAGAATAGTAGTCCTTGGACTATTAGATCAATGAAGTACGACTTTGAAGAAAGCCGTGCTTTTTTCTATCCAAAATGATGAGAATATGACAGTATAAGTTGGCCTGCTGCCGGAGGGGCAATACCCATCGGTAACTCATTTCGCAGGAGGTGGTGCGTATGGTGATTTGCTGCTTTTTCCCCGGCATTTACAGCGATCTCCCTTTTCCCCCGCATACTCAGCACCTCCGGCGGTTGGGCCAACAAATGAAGAAAACAAAGGTTTGCGTGACTTTAGGAACGGAATGGAACTTCCTTGTTCTGTTCTTCCAGACCGAGGCCATCTGAATTAAGCGATACAGCCTCATTCGGGCTGTACACAGATTATTATGCACGCAGAGTAGGACTATCTCAAAACAAGCTGTCCGTTTGTGCGAGAATGAGTCAATCAAGGTTAAATAAGATCGTGAACGAAACCATTCAAAACGTCCCTGTGGAAACGCTGGTGAGCCTCTGTCTAGTTCTGAGATTGAACGAGGATGAAGCCGTAGATTATTTGGCAAGGTGTGAAAGAGCGTTTTCCCCGGCAAAGCCTGTCCACCAATGTTATTTGGAGCTGATCCGGCTTTACTCACAAGCAGAACAGAATTACAGAGGTGTATCAAACGAAGAATTGCAAGCAGTCTTGAACGAGGCAGATGATTATTTAATAGCGAAAGGCTTTCCGGCGCTGCCGGACTGCAATCTGTAAAGGTGAGGCAGAGGACAAAAGTTATTCCATTGCGGAATAAGTATTGTCCTCCGCCTTTTGTTATTCTATCCCTGCAATCTGGATTGCTTCATTCCTACCAACCCAGCGGCGTCCGATCAACGCTGCACGGTACACTTATGAAAGGAACAGGTATTACCCATGTTGAATATTCGCGATCTTCGGATCGACCCCGCCTCGCTGGGGACAAAGAAGCTGTTGGTGGATGTTGCGCCGGCGTATGAGTATAAAGATGGCAAGCGCACGGATACCGTGACCGGCTATCGCTATATCGTTGCGCTGCCTGCACACAGCCTTGAGAAAATCGGTGTCCGCATTGACGGTAAGCAGCTCATGGAAAAGCCGGAAGGCTTTATTGAGGTCGAGTTTGCCGACCTTGAGGTGACCGCTTATGAGTCTCAAGGGCATGTCCAGCTCACCGCAAAGGCCACCGGCATTTCTACCGTCAGGAAAAATTGACGGTCGCAACCGGGCGGCCAGGGCGCAGCAGACGGGGAACAGATATTTTCCATCAAGGAAAATATCCCCCGGCGGCAGCGCCAGCGCCGCCTTTCCCATAAGGGGGCAGTATTACCCTTATGGCAAATATGTAGCAAGTAGCAGAACACAACAAGGA
>ENA-ORTN01001441-ORTN01001441.1-human-gut-metagenome-genome-assembly--contig:-NODE-1441-length-23362-cov-4.594585_pt1 | contig 23362 bp, 16 predicted proteins | sample MGYA00242070_ERZ509189 | MGnify/ENA primary metagenome ERZ509189 (study PRJEB26280, sample SAMEA2338821) | human gut metagenome | biome: human gut; feature: human-associated habitat; material: faeces...
CTATAAGTATATGTGTATGTGTATGTGTATGTGGTCTTCATATTCACAGCATATACTTATAATATACTTAATAAAAAATTCTATTGAAAATATTTATGTTTTTTGAATCAAATTATATTTTAAATATTGTTGTTGCAATGTTAAAGTATACAATAATGGAACAAGTATCTACTAATGTTGTGATTAATGGTGAAGCCATTAATGCAGGATCAAGGCCTATCTTCTTAGCAAATAGTGGAAGAGTGCAGCCTATGATTTTTGAAAGAGTTACAGTTACTATTAATGACAGGGCAATTACTATTGCAAGTCCGGAATTGTGATATTCAATGAATATTCTAAGTCCGTTGGCTGTAGCAAGAACAATGCCTACAATAATAGATATCTGAAATTCCTTAAAAACTACACGGAAGAAGTCACCAAAATGTACTTCGTCCAAAGCAAGACCACGGATTATAAGTGTTGAACTCTGTGAACCACAGTTTCCGCCTGTATCCATAAGCATTGGAATAAAGGAAACAAGAAGTGGAATTGCAGCAAAAGCATTTTCATATTTTGTAATAATGCTACCTGTTATAATTGATGAAAACATAAGTACAAGAAGCCATGGGATTCTTCTTTTGGCGTGAGCAAACGAAGAAGTTTCAAAATATGTTTTCTCACTTGGAGCAACGGCAGCCATTTTTGTAATATCTTCTGTAGCTTCATCGATTACAACATCCATGGCATCGTCAACAGTAACTATGCCAACAAGTCTGTTGTCTGTGTCAAGAACAGGAAGTGCAAGAAGGTCATATTTTCTAAAAAGTCCAGCAACTTCTTCTTGGTCAGTGTGAGTTGAAACAGAGATAAGTTCAGTTTCCATAATGTCTTTTATGAGAGTATTGTCATCTGAAGTCATTAAGTCTTTTGCAGAAACAATACCAATGAGTTTGCGCTGCCATGTTACGTAGCAGGTATAGATGGTTTCTTTATGAATACCTGTTTCTTTAATATGGTTCATTGCTTTTGCAACAGTCCATTCAGGACTTAAATCAACATATTCAGTTGTCATAATGCTGCCGGCACTATCGTCAGGATAGTTAAGCAACTGATTAATAATGTTACGCTCGTTCTGTGGAGTAACATTTAATATACGTGTAACAAGGTTAGCAGGAAGTTCCTCTAACATATCAACCGTATCATCCATATAAAGGTTGTCTAACAGTTCACGTAATTCTTTTTCAGAAAAGATTTCCACAAGTGTAGACTGCATTGAGCTGTTCATATTAGAAAAAACTTCAGCAGCCTTATCTTTTGGAACAAGTCTGAAAACAATTGCTATTTCTTTGCCATCTAACTGTGAAAGCAGTGAGGCAATGTCTACTGCTTTCATTGTCATTAAATCTTCTTTTAATTCTTTGAAGCGACGTTCTGATAGAAGTCTGATAAATAATTCTTTTTTCATTTTCATAATACACATACCTCCGAATAATTAAATTTTTAAGCTTTATAAAACAATGGGCTCCAGAATTCATAACCTCACCACCTTTCATTGATTAAAATCACTACTTTAAGAATATAGGAAACATTACAAATGCAATCTTTTTTACAAAATTCAAACAAAATAAAAATCCTCCAAAGCCTGAGCAATGAAGGATATAAATCACAAATAAAATCACCGTTCAAGCTTTAGCATCATAGGGCGTATATTAATTGCATTAGGTTATGCCTTAACGACACATCCTGCTAACCAACTAATTGTGTCTCCACAATCTCGCGGCAGCAATCTTAGGATTAAACCGAATCCCTATGGTAACCTCACCTACCGATAAAGTAGTTATATTTTCTTTTCGGACTCATAATACATTCAAAAAATAGAAAAGTCAACCCCTTTTTGATAAAAATGTGAGAAAAATATAATGTGAAGAATAAAATTTTAATATGCAGAAAAGTGGAAGCCATGCGCAGAAATATTGTGGGCGGAGAGTAAGAAGAGCAGGTAATAGCCCTTGACAAAATTTAACAAAAACACTAAACTAACATATGAATTTAATATATTCATTCGCTAGGGGTGCCTGAAGGCTGAGAGATTTTATCAACCCTTATTACTTGATACGGTTAATACCGTCGTAAGGAAGCAATATGTTGGTTAATTATCCTCTGGCGATTTGCGTATAATCTAAGGAGGATTTTTTTATGGAAAAAACAAAAACATCTACAACGATAGTTGAGTGTGCAATTTTAATTGCTATGGCATTTGCATTAAGTTTTATCAAGATTATTGATATGCCTTATGGCGGCTCAGTTACAGCAGCAAGCATGGTGCCTATTATTGTTGCAGGATACAGACATGGTTTAAAATGGGGACTTTTAACAGGCTTTACATATAGTATTTTGCAGTTGTTAATGGGACTTGCCAACGTTTCATATGCTACATCATGGGTTGCAGCAGTTGCGATTATTTTGCTTGACTATGTTGGAGCTTTTACAGTTTTGGGACTTGTAGGAATTTTTAAGAAAAACAAGAATCAGACACCTGTTTTGGTAATCGGAGCAGCAGTTGTTTGTGTTTTAAGATACATCTGCCACGTAATTACAGGTTGTACTGTGTGGGCAGGAGTTTCAATTCCAACAGCAGACGGAATGGCATATTCATTAGTTTACAACGCAGCATATATGATACCTGAAACAGTAGTGACAGTATATGTGATTGCACTTATTTCAAATGCAGTGGATTTAAGAGTGGAAAAGCCGGTAACAAAGAAAAAATCAGAAAACGTTATGGCAATTTTAAATGGAGCATTGGTGTTCGGCATTGCAGTTTTAATTGACTTCTTATATTTGTTCCAGCAGATACAGACAGAAGAAGGCTTCGATATTACATTAATTGTTAATTCAAACTGGGGACTTGTAGCAATTATCACAGTAGTAGGCGTGGTAGTTGGAGCTATAGTATATTTCGGAACAAAAATTGTAAGTAGAAAAAAAGCAGTGGCTTAGAATTGAAGTGTAAAAGAACTAAAGCTGAAATGTAGAAGTACTAAATTATGAAAGAACTAAGATTGAAGTACAAGAGTATTGAATTATAAAAGAGCTAAAGTTGAAGTACAAGAGTATTGAATTATTAAAGAGCTAAAGTTGAAGTACAAGAGTATTGAATTATTAAAGCGCTATAAATGGAGATTAAGAAAGGCTTGTTGGGTAAAACTGACAAGCTTTTTTTACAGGAAAATCTTATTGATAGAAGATATACAAATCCAATGGAGGTGTGAAAATGGAGAATTTCCTTAAAATAATAAGCTTTTAGGAAGAATTTTTTACAATTATACAAGCTTTTGTAGAAAGCGTTTAAGTAAAATTTCCACCATTATCACATTTTAATATTACAATATAGTATGTGATATAATATGAAACATAAATTAGATACTCGTACCCCAAAAAAAATGAAAAATGAAATGTCGGGGTACGTTTCTTGCAAACTTAAACTTTATGTTGCATAAAATAAGCAGGGGTTTGAAAATATGTACCCCAAAAAACAAGAAAAAGTGTATAGAGGGGTACAGTCATATATTACATATACAGTATGTTGTGAGAATGAACGCGTTAATTTGAAAAACGTACCCCGATAATTAAAGAAATTTATATTTTGGGGTACATCACCACAACATTTAAGAAAAAACAATAAAGTTGTGGTAATTAAAGAATAAACTCATAACTTGTGTGATAAGTGAAAACGAAAACAAACGAAAAAACACCACAACATTCAATAAAAATCAAAAATGTTGTGGTAAAATTATGAAAACACGTCGGAAATTCCAAAAATGAAAACACCCTGAATAATATAGACAATCATCCAGGGCGGTAAAAAATCTTTTTAATAGTGATATACTTTTCTTTGCTTTATAAAGAATGTAGCTGTGAAGCATAGTGTAAGAAGTTCAGCCATTGCCACGGCAATCCATATTCCATTGATTCCAAAGATTGCAGGAAGTATAAGGATTGCTGCAATCTGGAAGATAAGTGTTCTAAGAAATGAAATGGTTGCTGAAATAAGTCCATTGCTTAGTGCAGTAAAGAAAGCTGAACCATAAATGTTAAAGCCGTTAATAAGGAATGTTACACAGTAAATTCTAAAGCCATATCTTGTAAGCAGGAACAGGTCGTGGTCGTAACCTACAAAAATTGTTGCCAAAGGCGTTGAAATAACCTGAGCAAGAACAAACAGACCAACAGCCCAAATGCTTATAAGGGACAAACTCTTTTTTGACATGTTTTGTAATTCTTTATTATTTCCGGAACCGTAATTGTAGCTAATAATTGGCGCACTACCAATAGAATAGCCGATGAATATGGCAACAAAAATAAAACTTACATACATAATTGTTCCGTAAGCAGCAACGCCGTCTTCTCCTGTAAACTTCAAAAGCTGAATGTTATAAAGTGAGTTAACAACTGAGCTTGAAAGGTTTGTCATAAGTTCGGAAGAACCGTTGGTGCAAGTCTTAAGAAGAATTGAACCATTAAATTTGGTTCGACCAAGTTTAAGCAAACTTGAGTTTTTCCTTGAAAAATAAAATATAGGGAAAAGTCCGCCAATAAGCTCGCCACAAACAGTTGCAATTGCAGCTCCTGCAAGACCAAAGCCAAGTACGGCAATAAAAAGATAGTCAAGAACCATATTTGTTACGCCGGCAGACACAATAACTGCAAGTCCTAATTTGGGTTTTGTGGCAGTTACAAAAAAGCTTTGGAAAACATTTTGAAGCATAAAAGCTGTCAAAGAAATAAAAGTAATACGTCCGTAAAGAACACAGTTTTCCAACAATTCACCTTCAGCGCCCAAAAGAATGCTGACAGGACGAACCAAAAACATTCCTAAAATGGAAAGGATTAGTCCACCAATAATAGTTGTGTAAACAATTAATGAAAAATATTCGTTGGCTTTTTCAGGTTTTCCTTCACCAAGAGTTTTTGCAACAATGGCGCTGCCACCGGTTCCCATCATAAATCCCAAAGCGGTAAGCCCCATAATAAAAGGCATAATAAGATTGATTGAAGCAAAAGCTGTTTTTCCAACAAAGTTAGAAACAAAAAGTCCGTCAACAACGCTATAGATAGATGTAAAAATCATCATGACAATAGAAGGAAAAACAAACTTAAGCAGTTTTCCATAAGTAAAATGTTGTGCTAATTTAGTATCCATAAAATCTCCATTCGTAAATTAAAGTTCCTTAAATTTATTTTTCAATGCATTATTATACTTCTCGTAAAGTTCAAGCATTAAACGGCATTCTTCATCGGTCATACATAGAAATGCTTCGTTTTCTTTTTTTATAATAGGATAAATTTTTTCATCCAAAAGCTGCCTGCCCTTATCTGTAAGAAAAATCTGCATAACCCTGCCTTTTCCCGGCTTAAAAGTTAAGTAGTTAAGATTTGCCATTTTTTTAATGGAAGAATTAACAGTCTGCTTTGAAAGGCATGAATATTTGCAAATATCACTCTGGGAACAACCATCGCCTAGGTCAACAATAGAATACAAAATGTCAAAGGCGCTGTCTGAAAGCCCCATTTTCAGAGTGGCTTCGTGATAAATTTCATTAAACTCTTTGTATATGTGGTTAAACATAGAAAGAGCAGGACTCATTTTATTTTCAAAAGATTTATTCATAATAAAAATAAGCGATGAAAAACATCGCAACCTCCTAGTGTTTATAGTCCGAAATCATACTTAAAAAGAGTATAGTCCGAAATCAGACATAAGTCAAACGATTTTTAAGAAAAAATAAAAATAAATTGCCTTTTTGTAGTTAAATACATATAATACAAGTACAAAGGGGTATAGCTTGCACAAATAAATTAAGAGTAAGGAATGAAAACATATTAAAGCAATATTTATCCCGTTAGGAACGTTAATATATGAACAAAGATTTTTTTTCAAAAGAGAGATTTAAATACATAATAATTTTGGCACTGTTCAATTATATTTTTCTTGGAACAGAATATTTATTTGATAACATTGTGGGAGACATAAAGCCACAGTCAGTTGTTACTGCGCAAAGCTACATTTTGGGTGCAAGTGTATTGGGCTTTTTATTTTTTGCCATTATAAAAAAATATATAAATAAAAAATTAAAATATGGCTTATTGTCAGCGTTTATCGTAGTGGAAACGTTGCTTTTTGCGCTTATGGAGTATAGTGAAAGTTATGGATTTGTGGTAATCACAGGTTCCGTGATGTTTGCATTATTTGGAGTAATGGGCAGCGCAGTTTATTATATTGCATCGGTTTATTTAAAGAGTAACAGAAATGTTGCAAGCACAATAGGTTTGGCGTATGGTCTGGGAATAATGTTTCAGTTCGGTGACAATAATATTGTTGCTTCGAAAATTGCAAGATTGATAATTTTTGCGATTGTGCTTGTTGTATGGATTGCCATAATATTAAACTTATATTTAGAAGAAAATGCAGAATCCCAAAATGAAAAATCAAGAAAAGTGAAATATGAAAAGACAGAATCAAAAAATATTGAATGTAAAAACACAGCTTCAAAAAATGCAGAATATAAAAACAGCCGTATAACAGCAATTGTTCTTATAATTACAATAATGCTTATGGCATGTATTTTTTCAACCCTTGACAATATTGTCACATATTATCATTCAAAGGGAATAATGGATATTGGGCAGTATCCAAGACTGCTTTTGGCAATTAGCGGCGTTGTGGCAGGAGTTTTATTTGACTTAAAAGAAAGAAAACTAATGTGCCTAATAATGTATAGCGTAACGTTGCTATCAACAATATGTATGCTGGTAATAACAATGGGCGAGCCTTTTATAATCGGATTGCTTGTGTTTTATTTATCAGCAGGTTTCTTCTCTGTATTTTTCACTACAGCTTTTGTGAATTTATCATTTGAAATGAAAACCCCGGAACTTTGGGCAGGAATGGGAAGAGCGACCAACAACCTTTGCGCGGTATTAATGGGAACGGTATTTTTCTCATTATTTAATTCAACAAATATGCTTAGCAACAGCATTGTCATAATTATTTTGTTTGTTTTTGTAAGCATTTTTATGGCAATTTATTATGGAAAAAATTCGAAAAAAAGTTACGTTGCGGAAAGTTTGGAGAGCGATGACAACAAAATGGAAAATTTTGTACAGCAGTTTTCTTTGTCAAAAAGAGAGTGCGAGGTGCTTGAGACTTTGCTTAAGTCGGACAAAAATGTAAAAGAGATTGCACAGGAACTTTATATTTCAAGAGCGGCTTTGTATAGGCACATATCAAATATGAACGAGAAGACTGACACAAAATCAAGAGAAGGTCTCATAAAATTCTATTATCAATGGGAAAAAAGTGGGAAAAATTAACTTTGAGACATATGTAAACTTAAAATAAAAGCCTAAATATGGCACATTATTCATAGATTCTATTGGAAAAGTTTGAAAGGAGTAATCTATGAAGAAATTTTTAAGTTTATTGTTAAGTATTGGATTGGTTATAGGAATGGTTCCTATGAATGTAATGGCACAAAACGGACCGTGCCAGGATGAGTACCCGCCGGCGTATATTGAATTTTTTGACGGTGAGAATGGAACTTATATTTATTCTACTTTTTCTCAGGATCAGATTGGAAAAATTGAAGGTGTAAGTTACGACAAGGCAAGCAACACTCTTACATTAGACAATGTAAAAAGAGACGAAAAGCTAATTACGAATGTAATGGGCGACGATTTCAAGATTCTTTTAAAAGGTGATAATTCCCTTAAGTCGATTATTGTCTGGGGTGACGGTTATGGTGGAAATCTTACAATAACAGGCGATGGCAAACTTACTCTTAATAGTGAAAAAACAGAGAACACGGCAATAACTATTCAGGCTGAATATACTGAAGGCAAGGTTAAAATAGAGAAAAATGTTCAGATGGAGATGTATGCCAAAGAAGGTTATCCTATTATTGAAATTGTAGGTGCGAACAATTCTGATAAAGACAAAGCAGTTGTAATTGATGGTAAGTTAACACAAAATTATGAAGTGGAACAACATATTACCGAAGTGACAAATAATGTGTATGTTGTGGCAAAGGATTCAACAGCCAGATGTTATTTTACTAAGTTTGAAAAAAACGGCAAATATTATGGTGGACGCAGCAAATTTGATGATAATTTTAAACTCACAGGCCGTTACGATATGTTTGAAATAATTGAAGATGAAGAGTTGGGCTATGTTGCAAGGCAAATTGAAGACCAAAGTAATATTGTGCCTGAAGAAAATGGCTACACAATTGTAATGAAGGATGAGTATAACGAAGATAGTTTCACGGACACGCTGGAACTTGACAAATGGAAGTATTCATATGAAATTTATACTTATGATGGAAAAGAGTATGGTGTGTTGGAAATGACTGTTACTTCAAATGGTGTAACAAGACATTATTTCACTGTAGTTAAATTTATTGATTTTGAAGACTATGGAAAAATAGCAATTCCAATTGAAGGATGGGAAGAATTGGACGCATTGCCTGAGGGTTTTGTAAGAAAAACATCTGATCCTTACAATCTTTATGGATATACAATAATGCAGCAGACATTAAATATAAATAGGGATAATAGTAACCCTGGCACAACAGAGCCTGGAACTACTGAACCGGGTGGAAACAATTCAGGAGTAACTAATCCTGGAACAAATAACTCTGGTGCAAATAATTCAAGTACCATTAAACCGGGCGCAGAAAATAATTTAGTTCCGGCCAAGGCTAAAGCACCTGCTGTAAAGAAAGCAAAAAAGAAGTCTGTAAAATTAGTTTGGAGCAAAATAAAAAATGCTAAAAAGTATCAGGTTCAGTATTCTTTAAACAAAAAGTTTAAGAAGGGTAAAAAATACGGAACAAAAACAGTAACAACAGCAAACATTAAAATTACAATTAAGAAATTGAAGAAGAAGACATATTATGTTAGAATCCGTGGTATAAACGGAAAAAACATTGGAAAATGGTCTAAAGTAAAGAAAATTACAATGAAGAAATAATAATGAAAAATAACAATGAGTAATAAAAGGTATTGGCAAAAAACAAAAGGTACTAAAAATTTTATGAAAATTGTTTGGAAAAGGCTGGAAGTTATGATTAGGTTTGCTACAGAAGAAGATGCAGAAGAGTTACTTAGAATTTATTCATATTATGTTGAAAATACGGCAATAACATTTGAGTATGATACGCCTGCGTTGGATGAATTTAAGTATCGCATTAGAACAATAAAGGCAATGTATCCATATTTGGTTTCAGAGGTTGACGGAAAAATAGTAGGCTACGCCTATGCCAACACATTTAAGGATAGGGCAGCCTATGATTGGGCAGTTGAAACAACAATCTATTTAGATAAGGATGCACGGGGAAAAGGCTATGGCAAGGAACTTTACGAAGCTTTGGAGAAAGCACTGAAAGCCCAGAACATAACAAATCTTTATGCCTGTATTGGGTATCCTGAAGTAGAAGACCAATATTTAACAAAGAATAGCGTTCAATACCATGAACATTTAGGCTATAGATTTATCGGCACATTCAAAAAATGTGGCTACAAATTTAACAGATGGTACGATATGGTATGGATGGAAAAAATGATAGGAGAGCATAGCAAGAACCAGAAAGAAGTGATTCTTTTTAGAGAGATAGAAAAGAATTATGAATTTTAACTGAATTTTGGTAAATTATGTTGTCTTTAAGAATAGTTATAGAATTACAAAAAATTGAAAACAGTTTAATTGGTGGAGAGGGTGATTCGAACCCTCTCCTTTTTTAATAAAATTAATAGCGTTACCTATTCCCCACATTCAATTACTATAACTTCACAACTATCTAATTTAAGTGAAACTTCATTAATTTCCTTTCTTCCAACATTTGAAAGAACAACTTTTTTAACAGGAAAATTCAATTCTATAGTTTTAGCATCTTTTCCAAAGTTTGCAGCTACAAGGATGCGCTGGTTGTCTGATACACGATAATAAGCCATTACATATTCAGTATCTTCATAGGCAGGTTCAAATACACCGTAAGTGAATACTTCTTTGTATTCAGGAGATTTACGTGTAGCCACTAACTTTCGGTAGTAATTTAAAACAGAGTCAGGGTCGTTTTCCTGATTTTGTACGTTAATGTCCTTATAGTTAGAATTAACTTTAAGCCAAGGAGTTCCTGTTGTAAAACCGGCATTATCAGAATCACTCCATTGTACAGGAGTTCTGGCATTGTCACGACTCATTTTGCTACATACAGCCAAAGCTTCTTTATCTGATAGACCGGCACTTATGGCGAGATTATACTGGTCAATTGTGTTAATGTCGTTATATTCTTTAACATCGTTCCAAACGGCATTCTGCATTCCGATTTCCTGTCCCTGATAAATAAAAGGAATTCCGCGAAGAAGTATGCTTACAGTTCCGAGCATCTTTGTTCCAAGAGGATTTCTTGCATATTCAGGCAAAAATCTTGAAACACCTCTAGGTTCATCATGGTTTTCAATAATATTAGCTTCAATACCACATTTTTGAACCTGAAGTTGTGAGTTTATAATGGTTTTACGCCAATCATTAAAATTAATATCAGGTGCATCGTACCAGCCATGGGCACCGTTGCTAAGGGCATGGGCACTAAAATCAAAAATAGTAGAGAAGTGTCCGTTTTCACCGATAAATTGTGAAAGCTCATCTTTATGCATATTGAAAACCTCAGCAACGGTAAAGGCATCGTACTTTTCAAAAGTATTTTTCTTAAGGTCTTCTAAGTATTCACCAACACCTTCAACATTTTCAACCATTCGCCAACAACCGGCAAGACCGTCTGCACCGTCAGGTTCAAGATTAGGAAAGTCTAAATCTTTTTTGATGTTAATAATTGCATCAATTCTAAAACCGGCCAAACCTTTTTCAAGCCACCAGTTAATCATATCGTAAAGTTTCTTGCGTAATGTAGGATTTTCCCAATTTAGATCAGGCTGTTCTTTGGCAAACATATGGAAATAATATTTGTCAGTTCCGGGAACCGGTTCCCAACAATTGCCACCAAAATAAGAACGGTAATTGCTAGGTGGATTGCCGTCTTTACCTTTTCTAAAATAGAAATAATCGGCGTATTCCCCATCAGGGTCAGCTAAAGCTTTTTGGAACCATTCGTGTTTATCTGAACAGTGATTAATAACCAAGTCCATAATAATATACATATTACGTTTTTTAGCTTCTGCCAGCAATTCGTCAAATTCTTCCATTGTACCAAATTCTTCAGCAATAGAATAATAGTCAGAAATATCATATCCCTGATCTACAAAAGGTGATTTGTAAATAGGAGAAAGCCAAATAATATCAACTCCTAAATCCTTTAAATAATCAAGCTTAGAAATAATACCTCTTAAATCTCCGATTCCATCTCCATTACTGTCTAGAAAACTTTTTGGATATATCTGATAAGCTACTTTGTCATGCCACCACTTTTTTTTCATTGCTTTTACCTCGTTATTGCCATATTAATTAAGGCAAACTCTTTCTTTTGTATTGATTATTTGATTACACGGATTATTCCATGCCTTGCAATCTTACAATTCTTTAATTATAGAATCATATTGGGAAATATTGCTTTGTGTATTATACTGCTATTATAAAATAAAAAAAACTATAATTCTTGCATAATTTTTACAAAGTATAACACAATACTGCTTTTAGAGGAGAGATTTATGATAATGTTTAAAAATTAATCTCTGGCATCTTTTCTATATTTACCCGGTGTAATTCCGTATTTCTTTTTGAAACACCTGTTAAAATAGGACAAATTATCAAAACCGGTATTTATTGCAATATTAATTATGTCATCAGAAGTTGTGGTGAGAAGTTTTGCTGCAACTTCGAGTCTGTAATCGTTAAGATATTGTACAAAACTCATCCCCATGGTTTCTTTAAAGAACTTCATAAAATATGATTTACTATAGAAGCAATGACCGGCAATTTCTTCTATGGAGATATTATCCTGAAAATGTTCAGCAACATAAGAAAGAATTGTTTTTATTTTTTCAAGAGCTTTTTTGCTAATTGGTTTAATTTCATTTCGCCCACAATTGGATATCAGAAGGTAAAAAATCTGAAAAAGATAAGATTTAACAGCTAGCTGATATGCATAAGGACGTTTGTCACACAATTTATCTATTTCGTTAATTAAAGAATAGAGAGAGTCGTGAAAATCAAAGTTACTATTAATTACAGGATATATATTTAGATTTCCTGAAAGTAAAGGTTGAATAAACTTGTCATTGCACAAATCATAGCCTGAAGATTTAAGAAGACTTGATTTAAAAAGAATATTTTCATATTCCATAATACTATAATCTTTTTGGCTAATAGAATGAAGTTGTCCCGGAAAGACGAAAACAACATCACCGGCGTTAACAGTATACGTTACAAGATTAACATTAACTAACCCCTGTCCTTTTTTGATTACAATTAGTTCAACTTCGTTATGCCAGTGAAGATTAACTGATTTGAAATCTAGTGGAATAGAGCACAGATAAGTATTATAAGGAAAATCATTGGGCGTATGTTTTTTGTTTTCGTGGTAAATTTCGTATTGATTCTTCTCCATAAAGTACCTCCCAAAATCAAAAAAAGATAGTATTGTGCAAAAAAACAAAACTATAATGCAATATTTTTAATGATAACAGTATTATAATATAGTCACAAATATAAAACCACATTTTTTTGGAGGTATTAAAATGAATCTTTCGGAAATTATTAAATCAGAGTATAATAAGTCAATTTCAGAATGTACAAACGAGGAAATTTACAATGCTTTACTTACTTTGGTAAAAACAATGGCAGAAGGAAAACAGCATAAAAATTCAAAGAAGAAATTATACTATATTTCAGCAGAATTTTTAATAGGAAAGCTTTTGTCTAATAACCTTATTAATCTTGGAATTTATGATGACATAAAAGAAGAACTTGCAAAAAATGGCAAGGATTTATGTGAAATAGAAGAATTTGAAAAGGAGCCATCTCTTGGAAACGGAGGACTTGGAAGACTTGCAGCTTGCTTTCTGGATTCTATTGCAACATTAGGACTTAATGGTGACGGAGTAGGATTAAACTATCATTTCGGATTATTCAGACAGGTATTTAAGAATAATGCACAGACTACAATTCCAGATCCATGGCTTACAGAAAAAAGTTGGCTTACAAAGACTGATGTAACATATACAGTTAAGTTTAGAGATATGGATGTTACTTCAAGAATGTATGATATTGATGTGACAGGTTATGACAGCACAACTAATAAACTTCACTTATTTGATATTGAAAGTGTAGATGAAAATATTGTAGAAGACGGAATTAATTTTAACAAAGAGGATATTGAAAAGAATCTTACACTATTCCTTTATCCTGACGACAGTGATGATGCAGGTAGAATTCTTAGAATTTATCAGCAGTATTTTATGGTATCAAGTGCAGCTCAATTAATTCTTGATGAAGCAGTAGAAAAAGGATGCAAGTTATATGACTTAGCTGATTATGCAGTTATACAGATTAATGATACACATCCAACAATGGTTATTCCTGAACTTATCCGTTTAATGGTAGAAAGAGGACTTGAAATGGATGATGCCATTGAAGCTGTAACAAGGACATGTGCGTATACTAATCATACAATTTTAGCAGAAGCTTTAGAGAAGTGGCCTATATCATATCTTAAGAAGGCGGTGCCACAGCTTATTCCTATTATTGAAGTATTAGATGATAAAGTAAGAAGAAAGTATGATGATGGTTCAGTTTACATTATCGATAGGGAAGAAAGAGTACACATGGCTCACATTGACATTCATTATTCATCAAGTGTTAATGGCGTGGCGTCACTTCATACAGATATTCTTAAGAATGTAGAATTAAATAATTTTTATAAAATCTATCCTGAAAAGTTTAATAATAAGACTAATGGAATTACGTTTAGAAGATGGCTTATTCATAGCAATCCACAGCTTACAGAGCTTATTACATTACTTATTGGGGATGGATTTAAGAAAGATGCAACAGAATTAGAAAAACTTTTGGATTATAAAGACAATGAGGAAGTATTAAACAAGATTCTTAGTATTAAAAACACAAAGAAAGCAGAATTAAAGAATGCCTTAATGGAAAGACAGAATGTAGAAATTAATGAAAACTCTATTTTTGATATTCAAATTAAGAGACTTCATGAATATAAACGTCAGCAATTAAACGCATTATATATAATTCATAAATATTTAGAAATTAAAGCAGGCAAAAAGCCAACAACTCCAATAACAGTAATTTTTGGAGCAAAGGCAGCTCCTGCATACATTATTGCACAGGACATAATTCATCTTATACTTTGCCTTCAGGAATTAATAAATAATGACCCTGAGGTTAGTCCATATCTTAAAGTTGTAATGGTTGAAAACTATAATGTAACATGGGCTGAAAAGTTAATTCCTGCATGCGATATTTCAGAACAGATTTCACTTGCATCAAAAGAAGCAAGTGGCACAGGTAATATGAAATTTATGCTTAATGGAGCAGTAACTTTAGGTACTGAAGATGGTGCTAATGTAGAAATCCATGATTTTGTTGGAGATGACAATATTTACATTTTTGGTGATTTAAGTGAAACTGTTGTAGAAAGATATGCTAACGGAAGCTATTGTGCTGCACAGTACTATAACAATAATCCGGTTATTAAAGAAGCAGTTGATTTTATAACAGGAAGCGAACTTATGTCCATAGGTGACAAGGAACGTCTTGAAAGACTTTCAAATGAACTTATTGGAAAAGACTGGTTTATGACATTCCCTGATTTTGATGCATATGTAAAAACAAGAGAGCAGGCCTATACTGATTATGAAAATAGACATGATTGGGCTAAGAAGATGCTTGTAAATATTGCAAAAGCAGGATATTTCTCATCAGATAGAACAATTGAAGAATATAATAGAGATATTTGGAAATTGGAACAGTAGCATATTATGCTCAGATAATAAATAATTTTTAGCTTTAAAAGAGAAGTCGCACATATAAGTGTGTGGCTTCTTCTTTATTAAAACTGAATTAAACAAATCTAAAATATATGGAATTAAATACTTTTAAAATCGTATCTGAAAACTATAAAAATCAAGAAAAAACTCAAAAAAAATACCAATAAAACAAAAAAAACACCCTCATATAATAGCATATTCACTAGAAAGAAAAATAACAAATATATTCCAAATGCATAAAAAATATATAAAAACGTTACTAATACTATACAATATGCACAAAAGAAAGAACTAAAAATTAGCTAAAAGGCCGAATTGCGAAAAAAAGGTGAAAATAGTATTGTAAACGTTTCCAAAAAGTGCTACTATCAGGACATAGGAAACGTTTCCAAATAAATTGTAAGTACCAACATTTATTTGAAAATGACGGATAACCTAAATACATATTTTAAATAAAAAGGAGAAATGAATATGCGTAAGAAATTATTAAGTGTAGCATTGTGTGCAACAATGGTAGCAGGGTTATTAGCAGGTTGCGGTAGCAGTTCAAAGAGCGACAAAGCAAGCTCAGATTCAAAGGGTTCAGTTTACTGGTTAAACTTTAAACCGGAAGCAGATGAAGCTTTACAGGGAATTGCAAAGACATACGAAAAAGAAAATGGAGTAAAAGTAAAAGTAGTTACAGCAGCTTCAGGAAACTACAATTCAACATTAACATCTGAGATGGGTAAATCAGCAGCTCCAACATTATTTGTTGTTGGTAACCAGGCAGCAGTTAAGACTTGGGATGATTATTGCATCGATCTTAAAGATACAGATGTTTACAAAGAATTAAGTACAGATGCATTTAACTTAAAAGATGAAAACGGCAAGGTTGCTTCAATGGGTTATTGTTATGAAAGTTACGGAATTATTGTAAATAAGAAATTACTTAAGAAAGCAGGATATGAAATTACAGACATTAAGGATTTCGCTTCATTAAAGTCAGTTGCAGAAGATATCCACAAGAGAGCAGACAAGCTTGGATTTGATGCATTTACATCATCAGGTATGGATGACGCTTCATCTTGGAGATTCACAGGACATTTAGCTAATATGCCTTTATTCTATGAAGGAAGAGATGACGGATGGAAAGAAGCTCCTGCAGAAATTAAGGGAACATACTTAGATAACTTCAAAAATGTTTGGGATTTATATATCAACAACAGCAAATACGACAAGAAAACTTTGGCAACAGGTGGTTACGATGCTGAAGCCGAATTCAAGAAGGGCGAAGCAGTATTCTACCAGAATGGTACATGGGAATATGATGCTTTGAAAAAGTCAATTTCAGACGATGATATGCAGATGATTCCAATTTACTGTGGAGTTGAAGGTGAAGAAAAAGCAGGTCTTTGTTCAGGAACAGAAAACTGTTGGGCAGTTAATGCTAAGGCTTCAAAAGCAGATCAGAAGGCAACACTTGAATTTATGAAATGGTTAGTAACATCAAAAGAAGGAACAAAAGTTATGGCAGAACAGTTTGGTGCAATCCCTTATAAGAAGGCAGCAGACAGCGGTAACGTATTCTTAAAGAATGCTAACGATTTACTTGAAGCAGGAAATTACAATGTTGACTGGTCATTTAACTACACACCTAACGTAGATGAATGGAGAGCAAGTCTTGTAGCAGCAATGAACAAATATGATGCAGGCGGATCATGGGATGATGTTAAGACAGCATTCGTTCAGGGCTGGGCTACTCAGTACAAAGCAGCTAACAAGTAATAAGGTTTTAGATTGATAAGTATAAAATCATAATTAAATTATTAACACATTGTGGGGCAGGCAGTGTCTGCCCCTTTATTAAAAAAATAGAAAAAATTTGAAAATTCTATTTTGAATAAGAATTAGGAGGAGATTGAAGTGAAAGGAAAAAAGAAAAAACATAATGGTGGAACATCTGTAAATTCTAAACTTCTTCGCAAACCTATTCAAAGATGCTTTCTTCTATTTTTAGCACCTACATTTTTAGCATTTTGCATTGGATTTATATATCCTTTCTTGAGAGGTATTTATTTATCATTTTGTAAATTTGTTACAATAGGTGATGCTTCTTTTGTAGGTTTTAGAAATTATATGGATGCATTTAATGATGCGTCATTTATACATGCATTTTGGTATACAGCTTTGTATGCAATAGTATCCCTATTTATAATAAATGTGTTAGCTTTCTTAATAGCATATTTATTAACATTGGGGATTAAGGGAGCAAACTTATTCAGAACAGCATTTTTTATGCCTAACCTTATAGGTGGTATTGTTCTTGGTTATATTTGGAGTATGATTTTCAATGGCGTTTTAGGAAAAATTAATACTTCAATTCTTATGGAAACAAGATATGGCTTCTGGGGATTAATTATTCTTATGTGCTGGCAACAGATAGGATATATGATGATTATCTATATTGCAGGTTTGCAGGCAGTTCCAGGAGAATTAATTGAAGCAGCAAAAATTGATGGAGCAACAAAATGGCAGACATTGACAAGAGTTACAATTCCAAATATTATGCCATCAATTACAATTTGTTTATTTTTAACAATAACAAATGGATTTAAACTTTTTGATCAGAACTTAGCTTTAACAAACGGACAGCCGTTTGAACAGTTAAAGGATGGTTCAGTTATAAAGACAACAGAAATGTTGGCACTTAACATTTACAACACATTTTACGGACAGTCTCTTACAGGTAAGGGAGTTGCCCAGGCGAAAGCCGTTATATTCTTTATCTTAGTTGCAGGTATATCAATTATCCAGCTTAAGGCAACAAGATCTAAGGAGGTGCAGCAGTAATGAACAATGAGAAAACAGTGAATTCAACAATTAAAGATTCTACAGTGAAAGCTACACCGAAAAAGAAAAAAATGAAAGAGACAAGTGAAATTCCATTAAAACATGGAAAACTGTTGACTACAATAATGACAATTGTAACTTTAGTTTATGTTTGTCCTATATTTATTGTGTTAATGAACTCTTTCAAAGCTAACACCTTTGTAAAAACAGACACATTTGCATGGCCTACTGGTGAGGCGTTAGTAGGTTGGGCAAACTATATCAAAGGTTTTACATTTGGAAATTATCCGTTTTTTAAATCGGTATTATATAGTTTTGTAATTACAGTTTTATCAACAGCGTTGATTTTGATTTGTACATCAATGGCAGCATGGTACATAGCAAGAGTTGACAGCATGGTTTGTAAGATAGTATATTACTTGTTTGTATTTTCAATGGTAGTACCATTCCAGATGGTAATGTTCACATTGTCAAATACAGCAGATTCATTGGGACTTAATACACCTTGGACTATTCCGGTTATATATTTAGGATTTGGTGCAGGTATGGCAGTATTTATGTTCACAGGATTTATTAAAGGTTTACCACTTGAGATTGAAGAAGCAGCAGCAATTGATGGATGTGGACCAATCAGAACATTCTTTATTGTTATTATTCCAATGTTAAAACCAACATTAATATCTGTAGGTATTCTTGAAATTATGTGGATATGGAACGATTACTTACTTCCATATTTGGTTCTTGATCTTGATCAGTACAGAACTATTCCAATTCATATTCAGTACTTACAGGGAAGCTACGGTTCAGTAGATTTAGGTGCAATAATGGCACTTATCATTTTAAGTATTATACCTGTAATATTCTTCTACTTAACATGTCAGAAGCATATTATTAAGGGTGTAGCTGCAGGAGCAGTAAAAGGTTAAGTAACATATGAGGAGAAGCTATGAGGGCTAGTGGAATTTTATTACCAATTTCAAGTTTGCCGGGAAAATATGGCATTGGAAGTTTTTCAAAGGAAGCATATAAGTTTGTGGATTTTTTGAAAAATTCCAATCAAAAATATTGGCAGATACTACCTATAGGACCAACAAGTTATGGAGATTCACCATATCAGTCATTTTCTACATACGCAGGAAATCCTTACTTTATCAGTTTAGAAGATCTAATAGATCAGGGATTGTTAACAGAAGAGGAATGTAAAAAGGTAAAGTTTGGCAACAGGGCTGACACAGTCGACTATGAAAAATTGTATAAGGGCAGATTTAAACTTTTAAAGAAAGCGTACAAGAAAAGTAACATTGGTGAAAAAGAGGAGTTCAAAAAGTTTAAAGATGAAAACTGCTACTGGTTAAATGATTATGCAATGTTTATGGCCATAAAGGAAAGATTTGAAGGCAGAAGCTTTGATAATTGGGCTGAAGATATAAAGCTTAGATGGAAATATTCTATGGAATATTACAAAAAAGAGCTAAGTGAAGAAATTGAATTTTATGAATTTGTCCAATATGAATTTTATAGGCAGTGGTATAAATTGAAAAAATATGCCAACGACAATGGTATAAAAATTATTGGAGATATTCCAATATATGTGGCTTATGATAGTGCAGATGTTTGGTCACATCCTGAGTTATTCCAAATGGATAATGAGGGAAAGCCTACAGCTGTTGCAGGTTGTCCACCGGATGGATTTTCTGCAACAGGACAGCTTTGGGGAAATCCCTTATACAAGTGGGAATATCATAAGCAGACTAATTATGATTGGTGGATAAAGCGAATAGAAAGAAGTGTTCAGTTATATGATGTTGTACGAATAGATCATTTTAGAGGGTTTGATGAATATTATTCAATACCTGCAGGTGATAAGGATGCAACGAACGGACATTGGGAGAAAGGACCTGGAATAGATTTATTTAATGCTATAAAATATTGCTTAGGTAATGTTAATATTATAGCTGAGGATTTGGGATACATAACTGATTCAGTAAGACAGCTGGTTAATGATTCGGGATTTCCGAATATGAAGGTTTTGGAATTTGCTTTTGACAGCAGGGATTCATCCGGACCGAGAGATTATTTACCATACAATTATGACAAAAACTGTGTAGTGTATACAGGAACTCATGATAACGAAACGTTAAAGGGATGGTTAGACAGTATTGAACCGGAAGAAATAGAGATGATTCAAAAATACATAGGAAGAAAAGTAGAAGACAAGTCAGAATTAGTTGATGAAGTTATTCGCATGGCTCAGGCATCTACTGCCAATACATGTATTATTCCTATGCAGGATTATTTACATCTTGATAACAAGGCAAGAATGAATACACCATCAACGTTGGGAGGTAACTGGTGCTGGCGTGCAAAATCCACACAAATTACAAAGAAATTATCCAATACAATAAAAGAATTAACAGTTATTTATGGTAGAGGATAAAATAATAAAAAGCTGCGAAAATTAATTTTCGCAGCTTTTTGCATAAATAACATGTATATGATAGAATACCAGATTGTGGAATTAAAAAATATATAATTATATATAACGAAAGGGGAAAGGCGTGGCAAATTTAACTATTAAAGACATAGCGAAAATATGCGGAGTTGGAATTAGCACTGTCTCTCGAGCAATTAATGATGATCCAGGAATTAATCAGAATACCAGAAAAAGAATTCTTAAGGTTATAAAAGAATATAATTATGTTCCTAACAATAGTGCCAGAAATTTGAAAATGACAGAATCTAATACGATAGCACTGTTAATAAAAGGTATTGATAACCAGTTCTTTCAGGGAATGTTAAAAATATTTGAGGAAGAACTTAAAAAACATGAATATACATTTTTACTTCATGCAGTAGGTGAGGACCAGGATGATGTAAGTGTAGCAGTACAGCTTGCAAAGGAGAAACGATTAAAGGGCTTAATTTTTCTTGGTGGACAGATGGATTATCTTGACACAAGGCTTGAAGAAATAGGAGTACCATATGTACTGTGTACTGTAGCTGTTAATATGACAGCACCAAAAAGAAAGTGTTCATCAGTTTCTATTGATGATAAAAAGGAAAGCTACAGAGCAGTAGATTATCTTTGCAAAAAAGGTCATAAGAAGATAGCTATGATTTCAGGTAAAAGTAGTGATCAGGCAGTAGGTGGTCTTCGATTAAAGGGGTACAGGGAAGCTTTGGCAGATAATGGCATTAAAGTGAATGAAAACCTTGTAAGATATATGAAAGATGATATTCCTGAATATTCAGTGGCAAACGGTTATGAAGTAACAAAAGAATTATTGCAGTCAAAAGAAGAGTTTACTGCACTTTATGCTATTTCTGATTTGACAGCTTTTGGTGCATATAAGGCTATTTCAGAGGCAGGTAAGAAAATACCAGATGATTATTCAGTGTTAGGGTTCGATGGAATTGAAATGTCAAAGTATTTTCAACCATCACTTTCCACAATGAAACAGCCATGTGAACAGATGGTAAAATCATCAATAGAGCTTTTAATGGATCAAATAAATGGAAAAGAGGAAAAGAAGCAGTTGATTTTCCAAGCTGAACTTTTAGAAAGAGATTCTGTAAAAGAAATATAAAAATGATTAAAGATTGTATTTGCGTCTTGTATAAAATGATTAATAATTGTACTTGTGTCTTGTTATCAGAAGAAAATAATAGACTTGGAGATATTAAATTAAGTATAAGAGCAGTTTAGAGAGGGAAAAACAGTGTTTGGAATAGACAGTAAATTTTATGAAGTGGTATCAAGAATAGCGGATTTGGTAGTTGTAAATTTGTTATTTGTTTTATGCTCATTGCCTATAATTACTATAGGTGCTTCAACTACAGCACTTTACGGGGTAACCAAGAAGATGGCAGAAAACAGAGAAGGATATATTTTCAGAAACTATTTCAGACTGTTTAAAGAGAATTTTAAACAGTCAACAATTATGTGGATTATATTATTATTGTTGGCATTAATACCAACAATTGATTTGTACATAATTAATAGTTTTGAAAAAACAATAGTAACAACAGCGCTAAAAGGTTTAATACTTGCAGCAGCGCTTGCTATTTTGTTTGTGTTTTTATATGCAATGGCACTTCAAAGTACATTTGAAAATACCATCAAAAACACACTGAAAAACGCTTTCCTTATGGGAATAGGACATTTCCCATGGACACTGTTAATAGTATTTATAACATTGTTGCCTATTATATTGCTTGTGCTATTAGGTAGATCCGCAGGAAGCGTTGTTTATGTAATGCTGTTTGTGGGATTCGCAGTGCTTGCCTATTTAAATTCATATATATTCAATCACATCTTTAAGAGGTATATGTGATTTGATTATATTTCTAAGAAGCATATTTAAGCATGTTTTAAAATGTATATGTAAAACAGAATATTTATAACCCAAGTATAGAAGGTTAGCTGGATACTAGGAGAGATGCCAAGGAGTGGTGTCTCTCTTTTTTGTGGAATCGAATTTTTTGAGGGGTTGCCAATCTATTTGAGTGTGAATTACGTGTCATATAATGAAAGTCTAATGTGACACGTAATTCTAAGAAAAATTCATTAAATTTAAAGTTCAATTACGTGTCATACAATAAAAGTTCAATCTGACAAGTAATTTGAAGAAGAATTGTTTATTTCCAGCGCAAAATTACGTGTCGTAGAACAAAAATGCTGTCCCACACGTAATGAACAAGATTAATTACGGAAGCCACAGAAATTTCGCTCTCAGATTCCGTAATTGGCGACGGCAGAACAAGAATAATTCAAAAAACATCTTGCATTTTCACATTAATTAGTTTAATATAATTATGGTTAGCAGTAGCTAACTAACTTCAACGAATAAATCATTTGGACTCTTTAGAAATATCTAAATACCGAAAGACTAGCTACCTTTCGGTAAGAAGTCCAAAAGCAGAGAGGAGCATACTATAATGAATTATTTGGAAATTGAAAAGGTTATTGGAAGAGAAATTTTAGATTCAAGAGGAAATCCAACCGTAGAAGCTGAAGTATATTTGGCAGATGGAATTATTGGAAGAGGAACTGCACCTAGTGGAGCATCTACAGGTGAGTTTGAGGCTTTAGAGCTTAGAGATGGTGATAAAAACAGATATTTAGGTAAGGGCGTTCAGAAAGCTGTAGAAAATATTAATACAATTATAAATGATACTCTTATTGGAATGGATGCATCAGATATTTATGCAGTAGATAAGGCTATGATTGATGCAGATGGAACTAAGGGAAAAACAAAACTTGGAGCAAATGCTATTCTTGCAGTATCAATTGCATCAGCAAGAGCAGCAGCAATCTCGTTAGATATTCCACTTTATAGATTTTTAGGTGGTATTTCAGGAAATAGATTGCCAGTACCAATGATGAACATTGTTAATGGTGGTTGCCATGCTTTATCATCAGGATTAGACGTACAGGAATTTATGATTATGCCTGTAGGAGCACCTTCATTTAAAGAATGCTTAAGATGGTGTGCAGAAGTATTCCATGCACTTGCTTCTATCC